>Ga0070714_100000111_pt1 | contig 67800 bp, 59 predicted proteins | sample LARL83metaG_FD_65450 | JGI IMG/M metagenome (GOLD analysis project Ga0070714, IMG submission 65450) | Corn, switchgrass and miscanthus rhizosphere microbial communities from Kellogg Biological Station, Michigan, USA - LAR L8-3 metaG | ecosystem: Host-associated > Plants > Roots > Rhizosphere ... | reverse complement strand
GCGGTGGGGCAGCCTCATTGGCTGACGCGCAGCGACCGGATGCGCGGGAGATCCTTCACTTCGCCTGAAGAACGGCTCCGTTCAGGATGACGCCACGCTGAAGGTAAGGGTGCTGCAGTTCTCTGAGGCGGTGGGGCAGCCTCATTGGCTGACGCGCAGCGACTGGATGCGCGGGAGATCCTTCACTTCGCCTGAAGAACGGCTCCGTTCAGGATGACGCCACTTGTGGGTGAGGGCGGCATGTCGATGACGCCACTTGTGGGTGAGGGCGGCATGTCGATGACGCGCTTGTTTCGGTTGATTCGTAAGTGCGAGATGCGCACTATACTTTCAGGGTGCGTCATCCCGAGAGCCCGCGCTTTTCTTCGCGGGCCGAGGGATCTCCGTGCAAATGAAACTATGGGCGTTGCGGTTGCCTCACGCGAGGGACTTCACCGGCTCGTCAGGCTTATACACGTCCTGCCAATCACCCGCCAGATCCTCCCAGCGTGGATTCATCGATTCAATGAGCCGTATCTTTTTCGTCCGCCTCCAGCCCTTGATTTCCTTCTCCCGCGCAATCGCTGCATGCGGATACACAAATTCTTCGTAGTACGCCAAACAAGTAAGGTTGTAGCGGTGGGTGAATCCTTCCACCAGTTTGCACTTGTGCTGCCAGACCCGATGCCGCAGATTGCCCGTGACACCCACGTAGAGAACAGCGGGCTTGGGTCCATTGGTCATGATGTAGACGTAAAAGCGCTTCGGCGTCCGCATTTTCGCTTTATAACGCAGGTGCACCGGTCTTGTCTGTGACAAATGAACATGCGGTCGTGGAGTAGATGCTGGACACTTCGGGCGCGGAATGCTTCGGATGAGTGGACAGCGCGACTGCGCCGGAGATCCCTCCGCCCCGCTGGTGAAAGCGCGGGGCTGTCGGGATGACGCCCACGTTAACGGCGCGGCTCAAAGCGGCGGCCTTTCACAGCACAGGTTCCGTCGTTTGTGTATTGGCGCAGTTCGCTTCTGCTCTTCTTCAGCAGGGGCCAGGCTTCGCGGTAGCATTCGTAGCGGTAGCTGGCTTTTTTGGCTGGGGGGACGACGGGGCAGAGCATGGCCATGGTCAGTCTGCGTTCGCTGAGGAGTACGGAGGCCGGGATCAGATACCAGGCGTTTTCTGGAATGACGTAGGCGGCGAACAGGTCGATCTGCTTGAGCGAGTAGTCGAGCTTCTTGAGGTGGTTGGGCTTGAATTGGCAGAGATATCCGGCGCCGACGCGCATGGTGGTGGATTTGACCTGCACGCGGAGATAGTACTCGCCGAATTCGATGCCGACGTCGTAGGGTCGTGTGTCTCCCCAGGGCTTGCTGACCGCGAAGCGGCGGCGGGCGGCCTCGGTCATGAAGACGAGTTCGACCCATTCGCCGCGTTCTTTGAAGTTGCTGAATTGTTCCCAGTAATGCATGTTCTCCTCTTTGCTATGAGCTATGAGCTATGAGCTGTGAGCTATGAGCGAGCCGTCCGGTCTTTGGTCTTTGGTCTTTGGGCCTTGCTCATTGCTCGTGTTTCGGTCCTGCGCTGCGTCAACCGGGCGGAGCTTCGCTCCGCGGACAGCTGTCCCTGCATGAATTTGTCTGAATAAATTTTTCTGGATGACTTGCAGCGGGGACGGTTTGGACAAAAGAAAAGGCGCGACCTAGAGGCCGCGCCTTCGAAATTTACTCTCTACTTCTAGGATAGCAAATTGAGAGGGGTAAAGTGGACAAGGTCACCGACTTTATATTTGCCGTGTTTCTGTGGGGTTAGCCTCATTCGTGTAATTTCTGCCTATTGACAAGATTTTAGGGAAATGGCGTTTTGGGGCGTTTCACGGCACAGTGGCAGAGTCAAAAGCGAAAAGCAGGTTCCTCCTTCGTCGGAATGACAAGGAGAGTTTTAGATTCCATGCCTCGTGGTCGGAACGACAAGGAGTGGTTTGAACGATTCCATCCTCGGTGGCCGCCCGGCCGGGATCCCTCAGATCTTTAGGAAGATCTTGCGGCGGTACATCCAATAGAGGATGAACCAGAAGATCAGCATGATGGCGAAACCGTGGAGCACGGGCTCAAAAGTTGGGCCGGCGATCGCCGCGATTTCCCTGCCGAAGTGACGATCGAGGGCATTGCCGAAGAAATCGGTCATCGTCCAACTCATCACGTAGATGGCGATCGAGTTCATTCCGACGACGACCAGGGGGAATGCCCAGCGCTGCCATCCTTTGCATTCCATGAGCGCGTAAAATCCGGCGAGGATCAACACGACTAATCCACCGCTATAGAGGGTGTAGGACGACGTCCAGACCCGCTTGACGATGGGGCAGATGCCGACCCACTGACACACCAAGCCGAGCAGCACGAGGGCGACGCCGGCGATTACCATTCCTTGCAGCTTCCTCTCTTTTGAATCTTGCTGTTTCGATCCTTGCTGTTTTGACCCGGTGGCCTTGAGCCATTCTCCGGTGAGGAGGCCCATGATCATCGTCGCGATTGTGGGGATGAAGCTCAGGGTCGACCAGCCGCCTTCGTTGAACACAAACGGATGTGCGCGAGGGAAGAGATTCAGGAACCAGACATCGAAGGCCCAGGAGAGATTCGAGTTCTTGTTCCAGTGAGAGAGGAATCCGGTGTAGTTGTGAGTCCAATTTGGCGGAACGCCGACGCTGGCATAGTCAAAGTGCGGGCCAGGCGCGGGATAGAGCGCGAACGCTGCCCAGAAGGCAATCAAGATCAGTACCAGCGTGATCGCTTGTGTACGCACGCGGGTGAATCCGAGCAGAAACAGGAAAACGTAACCTAATCCGATTTGGGTTAGCGTGTCTTCAAAGGTGAAGTAGGTCTGATGAAACGTTAGAGAGCGAAGGAAAATTCCGAGGAAGATCAGGATGAACGCGCGGCGGATGGCGTGGCCGAGCATGTTTCCGAAAGACGCTCCCTTCATTTTTCGGCTGGCGATGGAGAAGGGAAGAGCCGCGCCCACTAGAAAAGAAAATGCCGGCTGGATGAGGTCGTGAAGCGAGCAGCCTTGCCAATCCACGTGCTCGGTGTTGTAGGCGATTACCGCCCAGATCGCGCTGTGAGGAAAGGAGCGCGCGACCTCGGGCAAACGCATCCGTTCGCCGAGCATGAGAACCATCACGAGGCCGCGGAATGCATCGAGCGAGACGATGCGGCTCACACCTTGAGCTACGCGCTTCGGCTCTGTTACGGGCGCTTCTGTTGGCGGACTCTCTATCTGCGCGCTTTCGATCATGAAGGGCTCCTGTTACTCATGGACGGCTGATGCGGTGCGATTCGCCGGCGCTTAGGTTTGAACGGCAAAGCCTGCGCCGTTCGAGGAATTCCATTTCCCGCGCGTGAAGTCAGGAAATTTCTGGGGAGCACCGTTCTGCGCCACCGACGTTTCACTTAACGGAGTCGGCGCGCTCCATGCGGCGGCATCATAGACATTGATGTCGGGCACGAGACCTCGTTTCAGGCAATCCATCAGACGGTAGTTCATGACGTAGTCCATTCCCCCGTGGCCTCCCATCTTGCGGGCCAGGTCTCCGGTCGTCTTCCAGAGCGGGTGCTCGTACTTGTCCTTAAACGCGTCGAGGTTTTGCCAATCTTCTTTCTCTTGCTTCGGTGCATCGACAAAGATACGCGGCGGGTAATCGGCGAATGCGCCCTTCGTGCCCGAGATCGAATTGAGCCGGCTGTAGGGGCGGGGGCTCACGACGTTATGCTGCAGAAGAATCGTGCGTCCCTTCTGGGTCTTTATGACACTGGTGTTCATGTCGCCGCAGATGTACTTTTCGGCGCGCTTGGGATCTCCGTCGGCGAAGTTGGCTTTTACATAGGCACTCAGCGAGGCCTCCAGTGAACTCACCGAGACCATGTAGTCGAAGCGGTCGCCACGATGGATATCCATGTAATGGGCGACGGGGCCGAGTCCGTGCGTGGGATACAGGTTGCCATTGCGACTCATGTGCGGGAAGCGGCGCCACAAGCCTTCGCCTTCATTGGCGGTCAGAATACTGCGCAAGTCGTGGAGATAAGCGGCTTCTCCGTGGGTGAGTTCGCCAAAGAGTCCATCGCGCACCATCGCCAGGACCATCATTTCGGTGGAGCCGTAACAGCAATTCTCGAGAATGACGCAATGCTTTCGAGTGGCCTCGGAGGTGTCGACGAGTTCCCAACCTTCCTGCAAGGTTCTGCAGGCAGGTACCTCAACGGCAGCATGTTTGCCGTTCTTCATCGCGCTGACCGCCATCGGAACGTGCCATTCCCATGGGGTTGCGATGTAGACGATGTCGAGTTCGAGCTTGGTGAGATTCTCGAAATCCTTTTCGCCATTGGTGAATCCTGCAGGCTCAGGCTGGCCTGCACTCGTGACTGCCTTCTGCGCGCGCACAACTTTCTCGGGCACCAAGTCGCAGATCGCCTTGACCTCCACGTTTTCAACGGCGAGGAGATCCTGCAGCAAACTGGTACCACGTCCGCCGACACCGATAATTCCAAGACGCACTCGTGTCGTTGCCTCAAAGGGGATGCCCATCATCGTGGCGTTCGCGGTTTTCGGGGTGAGTGCAGCGAGTTCCGGGCGCAGAAGGTCGTTCGCAATTAGAAGTCCCGCGCCTCCAACCGCGGTACGTGCAATGAAACTTCGTCGCGAGATATCTTTCGATTCCTTATCCGTGGGCACCTAGTGACCTCCGTTGGTCAGCATTCTTGGGATAAAAGCTTGAGTCTCACTTGTTACATACTTCACGTTGGAAAATGACAGACTCTTTTCTACTCCAGAGTGGCTGAGAACATCTGTGCGGGCTCATTATATTCTCAACGGGGCGGTTGGCCGACCCTAGTTGGTGTTTTGCGTGCCCTTCCGGTTCGTGCCGAGGGCATCGAGCGCATCCTTAATTGCCAAATAAAATAAATTGTTTGATAATTATTCTCATCCATCCTGTTATGCGGTTGAGGCATGAGCGGTTTCGGGAGCTTGCCTGGAAGCATGGCATGGCAGCCACGCACCAGCGTAAGGTGATATTTGAGGCCGTCGTGGCTACTCCGGGACACTACTCGCCGGAAGAAATCTACGCCGTCGTCAAACGGCGCATCCCTTCGGTTTCTCTCGCCACGATCTACAATAATTTGCGGCTGTTCGTGGAGAAGGGACTGTTGCGGGAAGTGACGCCCCACTCTTCCACATTGCGCGTCGACGGCAACCTTGAGTCCCATCATCACCTGGTCTGCATGCGTTGCAAGACAGTGCAGGATATTCCAGGTGACTTCATTACTGGTGACCTCATTGACTTCAAACGGTTGGCCCGGCAGGCGCCGGGTGGCTTTGATTTAACTGAACCGCTGATCGAGGTATTTGGCCTCTGTCGGCGCTGTAGTGCCAAAACTCAAGAACTAACTTCATAAGCGAAGAGAGAAAAGAGGAATTATGTCTGAAGAGAAGCAAGTACTCGCGGGCGTGCCCGGCCCTCCGAATACAGAGTCAGAAGTGGCCCAGTCCAAATGCCCGGTAAGGGGTGGCGCTCACACCAACGCGGCGGCCCCGTCGAATGCAGACTGGTGGCCGAATCAGCTGAATCTGAGGATCCTTCACCAGCACTCTTCTTTGTCGGATCCGATGGACAAGGAATTCAATTACGCGGAAGAATTCAAGAAGCTTGATCTGAATGCGGTGGTCAAGGATCTGAATGCGTTGATGACGGACTCGCAGGACTGGTGGCCGGCCGACTTCGGGCACTATGGTGGCCTGTTTATTCGGATGGCATGGCACAGTGCAGGTACCTACCGCATCGGCGACGGACGCGGCGGTGCAGGCGCGGGGCAACAACGGTTTGCGCCACTTAACAGCTGGCCCGACAACGTGAATCTCGACAAGGCGCGCCGGTTGCTGTGGCCCATCAAGCAGAAATATGGACGGAAGATTTCCTGGGCCGACCTGATGGTTCTAGCCGGCAACGTCGCGCTGGAGTCGATGGGCTTCAAGACGTTCGGCTTCGGTGGAGGTCGGCCGGATGTCTGGGAACCCGAAGAGGATGTCTACTGGGGTCCGGAGGCGGAGTGGCTGGGCGATGCGCGCTACAAGGGCGATCGTCAGCTCGACAATCCTCTGGGTGCGGTGCAGATGGGCCTGATTTACGTGAATCCAGAAGGGCCCAATGGCAAGCCGGATCCGGTGGCGGCGGCGCGGGATATCCGCGAGACGTTCGCGCGCATGGCGATGAACGACGAGGAAACCGTTGCGCTCATTGCAGGCGGTCACACGTTCGGCAAAACTCACGGTGCTGCCGATCCCAAGAAGTATGTCGCCGCCGAGCCCGAAGGCGCGACGATCGAGGAGCAGGGCCTTGGCTGGAAGAACAGCTTCGGCAACGGCAATGGCGATCAGACGATCAGCAGCGGTCTGGAAGTCACCTGGACCACGACGCCGACGAAGTGGAGCAACAACTACTTCGAAAATCTGTTCAATTACGAATGGCAGCTCACCAAGAGCCCGGCGGGCGCGCAGCAGTGGACACCGAAGAATGGCGCGGGTGCCGGGACAGTACCGGATGCACACGATCCGTCAAAGCATCACGCGCCATCGATGCTGACAACGGACCTCTCGTTGCGGTACGACCCGGCTTACGAAAAAATCTCGAGGCGCTTCTATGAGCACCCAGATCAGTTCGCCGACGCGTTCGCGAAGGCATGGTTCAAGCTGACGCACCGCGACATGGGACCGATGTCGCGTTACCTTGGCCCACTCGTTCCGAAGGAGCCGCAGATCTGGCAAGATCCTGTTCCCGCGGTAGATCATAAATTGATCGAGGAGAAGGATGTTGCGGCTCTGAAGGAGAAGGTCCTCAAATCTGGACTGTCGATTGCCCAGTTGGTAACAACTGCATGGGCATCGGCAGCGTCGTTCCGCGGTTCAGACAAACGGGGTGGAGCGAACGGGGCACGCATTCGCCTCACGCCGCAGAAGGATTGGGAAGTGAACCAGCCGGCGGAGCTGGCGAAGGTCCTTAAAAAGCTGGAGGCGATTCAAAAAGAGTTCAACGGCGCGCAGTCCAATGGCAATAAGGGAAAGAAGATTTCGCTGGCGGACTTAATCGTTCTCGCTGGAAACGCGGCCGTTGAGGAAGCTGCCAAAAAAGCGGGGCACGACGTGAAGATTCCATTCACGCCGGGCCGCACGGACGCTTCGCAAGACCAGACCGATACACACTCGTTCGCCGTAATGGAGCCGAGAGCAGACGGCTTCCGCAACTACCTTCGAGCTGGAAACCAGAGACCGGCGGAAGAGCTGCTGATCGATCGGGCGCAATTGCTGAAGCTGACCGCTCCTGAGATGACGGTTCTCGTCGGCGGCATGCGCGCGCTGAATGCGAACTTCGGACAGACCCAACACGGCGTCTTCACCAACCGGCCAGAGACGCTAACGAATGATTTCTTCGTCAACCTGCTCAACATGAATACCGAGTGGAAGGCCACTGGTTCGGACGGCGTGTTCGAGGGGCGTGATCGGGCGACTGGCAAAGTGAAGTGGACCGGCACTCGAGTCGATCTCGTATTCGGTTCGAACTCGCAGCTTCGAGCCATCGCGGAAGTCTATGCAAGTGACGATGCGAAGAAGACGTTTGCAAAGGACTTCGCGGCGGCGTGGAACAAGGTGATGAATCTGGATCGCTACGATCTTGCCTGAGCCACGTTTTGCATGAGTTGGGAAAGGGCGTTCCTTTCGGTAGAGTTCGGTTCACAAGCGAACCTACCGCAAAGAGCGCCCTTTTCTCATGGGCTGGAGCAGCCAACGATACACTGCGCTGGTTACTCGCTTTGCATCGATTCTCAGTACCTGAGAGACTATTCCCAGCAATGCAGCTGTTTATTTGATATCACTCAGGCGGGTGACTAGTGTCGACAAGTTCGTCTCTTATGAAAGATCCGCTCACATGGCTTTATCCGGCGATTGAGCCGTATAACACAGGGCGACTCCAGGTATCGCCGATCCACGAAATCTACTTCGAAGAAAGTGGGAATCCGTCAGGCAAACCGGTTGTGTTTCTGCACGGTGGCCCAGGTGGCGGATCTGATCCGAAACAGCGGCGCTTCTTTCATCCGGAAAAGTACCGCATCATCCTCTTCGACCAGCGCGGCTGCGGGAAGAGTACGCCGTACGCATCGCTCGAAGCGAACACGACCTGGGACCTCGTTGCCGACACTGAGAAGATTCGCGAGCATTTGGGCATCACGCGGTGGCAGGTGTTTGGAGGATCGTGGGGATCGACGCTGGCGCTGGCGTATGCGGAGACGCATCCGGAGCGCGTGACGGAGCTGATCCTGCGCGGGATATTTTTGCTGCGCAAGCAGGAGATTGACTGGTTCTACCAGCGTGGCGCGTCGGTGATTTATCCGGACGCGTGGGAGCCGTACCTGGCGCACATTCCCGAGAGCGAGCGCGGAGATATGCTCACTGCCTACTACCGGCGCTTGACCAGTGCAGATAAGGCCGTGCAACTCGCCGCCGCGAAAATCTGGAGCGGATGGGAAGGCGGCACTTCGAAGCTTCTGCCCGACTCCGACTTCACCAGCCACTACGAGGAAGACGAGTTCGCATTGGCCTTTGCGCGCATTGAGGCTCACTACTTCTATAACAAAGCGTTCTTCGAGACCGACGACCAATTGCTGCGCAACGCGTCGCGCATACGCCACATTCCGGGAGTCATCGTGCAGGGGCGTTACGATGTGGTGTGTCCCATGGAAAGTGCGTGGGCGCTGCATCGGGCGTGGCCCGAAGCGGATCTCATCATTACGCCGGACAGCGGGCATAGCGCGTTTGATCCTCCCAACTGCCGTGCCTTGGTCGCTGCTGCTGATAAGTTTGGCGGCTAGCATCGTTTTGTTAAGCAGCTTGTTAAACCGCGATGTCATCCTGAGCGGCGCTGTTTTTCAGACGGAGCGAAGAGCCTGCCCTGAGCGCAATCGCGAAGGGATCTCCCGCTTAACCGACCCGGAGCGAGAGCCAAGTTGCGGCACTAGTCCCTGACGAAATGAATTTCGAGCGATGAAGAGAGCAACGATCGGCATCGATTTTGGCACGACAAATAGTTCGATCGCTCTCGCGGATCGCTCCGGGAAGGTGGAACTCGCGCATTTTTCGGAGCTGGGAACGGCCACCGATTCGTATCGCTCGCTTTTGTACTTGGAGCAAATGAAGGAGGGCGGGGTCAATCGGCTCAAATCGTGGAGCGGTCCGACCGGGATCGAGCATTATGTTTCGGCGGACGGCGGCGGACGGCTGATGCAGTCGCTGAAGTCGTTCTTGAGCAGTCGAACGCTGGTGACCACGGAAGCGTTTGGGCGGCGGCAGGCTCTCGTATCGCTCATCACGCGAATTCTTCGAGACCTGCGGGAACAGGGTGAGGAGAGATTCGGCGTCAAGATCAATGCCGCGGTGGTGGGCAGGCCGGTGCAGTTTGTGGGCGCGGAAACTGAAGATGACAATAAATATGCCGAGCACCGGCTGGCGGAAGCGTTCCGCGAAGCAGGGTTCGAATCAGTGGAATTCGAGTTGGAGCCGGTGGCGGCGGCGCGCTATTACGAATCCACACTCGAGCGCGACGAGCTGATTCTTATCGGGGATTTCGGTGGAGGCACAAGCGATTTTTCTCTGCTACGCGTGGGTCCGACGATTCGGCGGAGGGGCAGGAAAGCCTCCGACCTTTTGGGCAACGCCGGCGTTGGTCTCGCCGGAGACGCCTTCGATGCCAAGATTGTCCGCCATCTTGTAGCGCCAGCGTTGGGGGCCGGATCGCAGATGCGTTCGCTGGACAAGACCTTGACCGTCCCCGGCTGGGTGTATTCGAAACTGGAACGCTGGCACTATCTTTCTTTCCTGAAAGCCAGAGACACCATGGAAATGCTGCGCGGGGTGCAGGGGCATGCGTTGGAGCCGGAGAAGATCAAGGCGCTGATTCACTTGATCAAAGAGGATCTCGGATTTCGTCTTCACCGGGCTGTGCAGGCGGTGAAGTGCGAACTGTCACACAATTCCGCGGCAACATTCAAATTCTCGGATGGAGTGGTCGACATTGAGACTGCGCTGGAACGCAGCGTCTTCGAAGGCTGGATCGGCGAAGAGCTGGAAAAAATTGCGACCTGTGTCGATTCTCTGCTCGTGTCGTCTGGTGCGCGACGCGAGGAAGTGGACGCCGTTTTCTTGACGGGCGGCTCATCGTTTGTGCCGGCCGTCCGACGGATTTTTGAATCGCGTTTCGGAGCGGACAAAATTCGAGCAGGCAATGAGTTTACGTCCGTTGCTCACGGCCTGGCGTTAAGAAGTCGGTAGTGCTGTTCCCCTCTCAGATTTACTTGGGTCCGCTCGCCTGCGTCATGGGCTTTATGATGTCATCCAACAATGCCGGGGTTCCTTCCACGCGGATGAGCGTGGGATAGCGATCGCCGTCGTGATAGTCCACGTCCGCTTCGGTGACCAGCGTATCGTTTTGCAAAATGAAGTGGATCGGTTTCGACGCGGTCTTGGCCTGGCGGATGGCGGCGCGCAGTGCATCTTTCGAGAAGACTCTTCCGTTCACGGCCATGACTTTCTGACCAGGAATGAACTTGGCCTTGTCGGCCGCGCTGCCCACGCGGACGTCGGAGATGGTGTTTCCATCACTTTCGAGCGCGATGCCGAGCGAGAACCACGCATCTCTGCCGGAGCCTCGTGAAGCCATGCTTGCTTTCAAGTATTCACTCGGCTTCTCGGTGTAGGCGAGCTTGTAACCGCCTTGTTCGATGCCTTCTGCATTCACGTGCGGATTGATGCCATTGACACGGTCGTTCAAGAATCCCGCCCAGTCGTTTTTCACGACCTGATTCAAGTCGCTGACGATTTCATTGAAATCATACGGCACGACAGTTGGAGTGGTGCCACCTCCCTTGTTGAGATAAACAGTCATGAAGTCGTGGAGGTTCTTGCTGTTGCTCGTGAGCTTGCGAATGGTCGTGTCCACATCAAGCCAAAGCAGGTTGCCTTCGGGATAGTAGTCCGCACCGCGCCGCCAGTTGGCCCATGCGCTTCCGGCTCGGCCGAACGCCGAACTAGCTAGCCCCGAGATGGAGATCGCAGTGTCTCCAATGCTGCGCCAGGCGCGGCCGGTGGTGTTGTCCATGTTGGCGGCATCGAGGGCAAGTTGTTCGCGATAATGTTGGGGAGAAATTGCGCCCGAGCGGGGAGCCAGGATGTCGCCCAAATAGTCGGTGAGCCCCTCGTACACCCAAAGCAGTTCACCTTTCATCGGCGTTGCGTAGTCGGGCGTGGCGAGTCCGGCGGGGCGCCGATACTTGCCGTTCCATGAATGGGTGAACTCGTGCGGCAGAAGACCACTGCCCAGCATCTCTTCGTCGTCGGTGGTGAGCGAACGCTCGGACATGCTGTTGTCGGAAGACTCGTGATGTTCGAGACCGCCGCCGCCCATGGCGCCGCGCAGGGCAAGCAGAAAATGGTAGCTGCGGTAGTGGGGCGCGCCGTACATGGCCCATGCCTCAGGGATCAAGCGATTCCAATGCTCGAGCACCGTGGGACGAATCTCGGCCGCCTCGGGCGAGTCGCCAATGACGTCGATGTAGTGCTTCGGAGTGAGATCAGTAGCGAGCGCATATTCGTGGAAGTACGCGCCGGTCATGATCGGGGAGTCCTCAAGCATCTCGACGGTGTTGGCAGCATAGTGAACCGTGCCTCCGGCGGGATGCTGCGGATCGTAAGCAGAGATGGGCGTGAGCGAGGTACCGATGCCCCATCCCGCAGGAACGATCACCGAAGCTTGAATCGGGATGTCGCGCACCGGAATGCCCGCCGGGTAGAGCAGGAGCCGCTCCCACTCGAGGACAGCGATGTTGGGCGTAACGTTCGTGGTAATGCAATCGAGATGCGCATGGACGGAGCTGACACCGGCCGGCACCGTGAGATGAAATTCGTAAAGGTCCACGTCGTCGCGCCGCCAGGGTAGCGTCTTTCCGTTTGCCGAAAACACAACTCCAGTAATGTCGCCGACCGGCCCGTTTGGACTGTGATGCCCGGGAATCCACTTCGGCGTGATAAGCGTCAATGGCCCCGCGGTGGTCGGGATGTCGACTTCGGCGTGATAGAGCTTGCGCGGAGCTTCGGTGAGGTCCGCTGTAATTTGGATTGGCGCTTTCTGGCCAAACGCGAACGTTGCGACGAGGGCAAGCAACCATGCGGAACGGAGGCTGAGCATCGGCGGTTCCTTAGTGGAGAATGATTGAACGGATGGAATACGCAGCATAGAGTAACAAATTCAAGTCGCGCAGGGTGAGGTGGTTTGGGCAGCGTCTGGATCTGCTGTGAATTTTGGCTCACGCGCGAGGCCAGATAAGCGGGAGATCCCTTCGCGATTCCGCTCAGGGCAGGCTCTTCGCTTCGCCTGAAAAGCGGCTACGCTCAGGATGACACCGCTGTGAGGCGAGCGCCCAACTGCATTATTCCCCTCTAACTGCGCGGCGGTTTTTGCAGCTTCAATAGCGGATAACGTGATAAATTGACTTCCGCCATTCCCGAAGGAAAATCTCAGTCAGTTTTTACCAAGGGAGATACACGCCCGATGCGAACGTTCATATTGAGGATTGCTGTGCTGGCAATTGCGAGCGTCATGCTGTCGATTTCACTGGTTCATGCGCAGGCAAAAGAAGAAACATCTTCGGTGAAGGTCGAGACTGCCAAGACCGAAACAACGAAGGCCCAGGAATTCAAGCCGGAACAGCAGGCGAGCAAAGGTGCGGTCACAATCGGCGGCAACGCCATTAATTATGACGCGTTCGCGGGCACGCTCGTCGTGCACGCCAAGGGCTGGGACGATGTCCCACAGAATGCCGATCCGGATCCGAAGAACAAGGCTCCGGAATGCAGCATGTTCTACGTGGCGTATTTCAAATCAGACACCAAGGGTGCGCCGCGGCCGCTGACATTTCTCTTCAACGGCGGGCCCGGCTCGTCTACGGTCTGGCTGCACATGGGAGCATTCGGGCCCAAGCGCGTGGTGACGGCGGACGATACCCACACCGCCGCTGCGCCGTATTCCGTTGTCAATAATGAGTACAGCCTGCTCGACGTGAGCGATTTGGTTTTTGTCGACGCACCCGGGACTGGCTTCGGCCGCCTCAGCGGAAAGGATAAAGAGAAAGCGTTCTACGGGGTCGATCAGGATGCCTGGGCGTTCTCCGATTTCATCACACAGTTCCTGTCGAAGTATGGACGCTGGAATTCGCCCAAATATATGTTCGGCGAAAGCTACGGCACGACGCGGTCTGCGGTGCTCAGCAATATTCTGGAGACCGAGCGCGACATCGACTTCAACGGCGTAATTCTTTTGTCGCAAATTCTGAACTTCTCGCTCGACTCCGACGTCCCTGATTTCAACCCCGGGGTCGATCTGGCCTACCAACTCAATCTCCCGACGTATGCCGCGACGGCCTGGTATCACCACAAGCTGGCCGACCCGCGTCCGGAACTGGCGCCGTTTCTGACGGAGGTCGAGCACTTTGCCATGAACGAATATGCACTCGCGCTCGGAGCCGGTTCTTCGTTGCCGATCGAGCAACGTCATGCCATCGCCGCCAAGCTGCACGATTACACCGGGCTTCCGGTTGCATATATTGAGAAGGCCGACCTGCGCATCAATGGCGGAGAATTTTCGAAGAACCTGCAGGACGCAAGCAACTTGACGACTGGGCGGCTCGACACCCGTTTTTCGGGACCGACGATGGATCCTCTGAGCAAGCAAGCGGACTACGATCCGCAGTCGGCGGCCATCTCGTCGGCGTATGTTTCTGCGTTCAACGACTACGTGCGCAAAGAACTGAAATACGGCGAGAACAAGGAATACAAACCGGAGATCGAACTATTTCAGTGGTGGAGCTTCGCGCACAAGGCGCCAGGCGTTCCCTTCGCCTTGCCGGGGGCAACGAATGTAATGGCTGATCTGGCGGTCGCGATGAAGTACAACCCCAAACTCAAAGTCCTGTTGAATGGCGGCTATTTCGATCTTGCGACTCCGTTCTATGAGGGAGTTTATGAGATGCAGCACCTACCGATTCCGCCGGATTTGCATAAGAATATCGAGTTCCGGTTTTATGAATCGGGGCACATGGTTTATGCGCACGAGGCTTCGCTGAAGGCAATTCACGATAACGTGGCTGCCTTCATTCGCGACAGCGACAACTCAAAAATGAAGTAAGCGCATTTGTGCGCGCCGTTGATCGTGAACGCTAGCCGTTCACCAGCGCCATCATGTGTTCGGGATAGCGGCCGCCAGCCGCCGCTTGTGGAGGAAATACTTCGTCGATTCTCTGCAGGTCTTCCTTCGTCAGCGTTATCGAATCGGCCACGACATTTTCTTCCAGATACTTCCGGCGCTTCGTTCCGGGGATGGGCACGATGTCGTCGCCCTGCGCCATCACCCAAGCCAGCGCAAGTTGCGAAGGCTTGCAGTGTTTTTCTTTCGCGATCTCTTCCACGCGGCGGACCAGATCCAGATTCTTCTGGAAATTCTCTCCTTGGAAGCGCGGGGTGTTGCGGCGGTAGTCGTCGGCCGGCAGATCCTCGAACTTCTGAAATTGTCCCGTTAAAAAGCCGCGGCCCAGCGGACTGTAGGCAACGAAGCCAATCCCGAGTTCGCGGCACGTGGCGAGGACTCCGTTTTCTGGATCGCGCGTCCACAGAGAATATTCCGTCTGCAGCGCGGTGATGGGATGAACCTTCACGGCTCGCCGGAGCGTTGCGGGCGAGGCCTCGGATAGTCCGAGATAGCGCACCTTGCCTGCTTTCACCAGTTCGGCCATCGCGCCAACGGTCTCTTCGATCGGCGTTTTGGGATCGACGCGATGCTGGTAATAAAGATCGATCGCCTCCACGCCCAGCCGGCGCAAACTGTTTTCGCAAGACTGGCGGACATAGTCGGGCTTGCCGCTCACCCCGCGAACGTTGGGATTGGAAGGGTCGCGCACAATTCCAAATTTTGTCGCCAGCACGACCTTGTCGCGCTTGCCCTTGATGGCGCGGCCGACGAGTACTTCGTTCTTATGCGGACCATACGCGTCCGCGGTGTCGAGAAATGTAATCCCAAGCTCAAGCGCGCGGTGAATCGTCGCGATCGACTCGTTGTCATCGAATCCGGCATAGAACTCGGACATGCCCATGCATCCCAAGCCCTGGGCAGAGACTTTGAGGCCGCTTTTCCCTAGCTGACGCGTTTTCATGGCTGGCTCCTCGAGAAATGATAAATAAAGTTCACGCACTTCTGTTTTGATGAGCGAGTAGCGACTACGCTGCAAGGAATTGATGAGTCTCCGGGCCATTTACCGCATCTCTTAAAAGCCGTGGGGCGGAGGGCGCAATGAGCCAAGTAGCGGCGTGGTTTGAGCGGAAGTTTGAGTTTACGTTCCCGGTGGAGTTCTATCCGAACCTGGCGACGCGTTTGCGCGGGACGCCAGCGAGGCTGGAAGAAACTCTGCACGGCAGTTCTCATGAAATGCTTGTGCGGAAGGAGCAAGGAAAGTGGTCCCCTCAGGAACACGCCGGGCACTTGCTCGACCTGGAGCCGCTCTGGGCAGCGCGTGTGGAAGACTTCATCAAGGGCGGCACTGAACTGACTGCGGCAGACTTGAAAAATCAGAAAACACATGAAGCGAACCACAACGCGCGGCCTGTGGAGCAGATTCTCGCGGACTTCCGACGCTCCCGAATGGCGTTGATGACCCGGCTGGCGACGATGCAGCCAGAGCAATTTTCGCGCACCATGCTGCACCCGCGACTGAAGCAGCCGATGCGGCTGGTGGATCATTTGTACTTCGCGGCGGAGCACGACGATCATCACCTGGCTCGCATTTGGGAAATGCTCCATTCGAGCGGGCGCTGATTGTGTGGTGAAGAAAAATGTGGCGGGCACTGCTGCCGGCGCTAGCGCGAAACTCGAATGCGGGGTTTCGAATTGGCCGTGACTTCTCCAATCTTCACCACCGGAACTCCTGCATCGTTCAGCGCGCGAGCCAAAGTGCCTCCGTCGGCCGTCGAGATCAGCAACCCTCCTGCAGTTTGCGGATCAAAGAGCAGCGCTCGCAAGTCATCTGAGACGCCCTCTTCGTACTCGACCAGACACTCGGCGAAGTCGCGGTTGTTGTTGAGTCCTCCGGGAATGTGACCGGCTCGCACGCATTCGAGCGCACCTGCGAGCAGTGGAACGCGCCCCGCAAAAATGCTGGCGGATACTTCCGAGGCCAGGAGCATCTCGCGTAGATGCCCGATCAAGCCGAATCCGGTCACGTCGGTCATCGAGTTCACGTGGAATTCGCCGCCCGTGATCACTTCGGCCGCTCTCTTGTTCAACGTGGTCATCGACCTCACGGCTGCGTCAATCCATTCTGCGTCCGCTTTGCCCTTTTTGATGGCGGTCGAAATCACACCCGTGCCCAGCGACTTAGTGAAGAGCAACGAGTCGCCCGGCTTGGCACCGATGTTCGCCAGGACTTTCTTCGGATGCACCATTCCAGTGACGGAATATCCGAACTTCGTTTCTTCATCGCGGATGCTGTGGCCGCCGATCACCGTGCATCCGGCCTCGATCATCTTCGACAGTCCGCCGGCGAGAATGCGCTCGAGAATCGCCAGATCGGCCTTATCCGGAAAACACACGAGGGCGAGCGCCGTGAGGGGCTTCCCGCCCATGGCGTAAACGTCGCTTAGAGAATTGGTGGCGGCGATCTGTCCGAAGGTGTAGGGATCGTCAACAACAGGCGTGAAAAAGTCCACGGTCTGCACGAGCGCCTGGTCGGGCGCGATCAGATACACTCCGGCGTCGTCGGCGTGATCGAAGCCGACCAGTACGTTCGGGTCGTGTTGCCGGGCTAATTTCCCAAGCACCGTGTCCAGCGCCGCCGGACTCAGCTTGGACGCTCAACCCGCGGCTTTAACAGACTCCGTCAGCCGGAATGGCTTTGTTTCGGGCACGAGGTCATTGTAGCGGAGGATGTCTTGGAAGAGAGCGACGGAGAAGGTAAGGATCGTTCGACTGCGAGGTCGTCCACGAATCGCTGACGAGCTCTTCGCTCCGGATGACATTGCAGGATGACATTGGATTTAGGTGCAATCTCACTGCCTCGCTAAAGGTGATGATGAGATTGTCGGAACGACAAATTCGTGAATGGTTCCGGACTCCACACGGCGATGGAATCAGCTACGAAATCGTATTGGGGGCTTGACGTCCAGCGGGCTTGTAGTCCTTGGGATAGACGACGAGGCAACGGCGCATACCTTCCCCTTCGCTTTCGGTGTGGAGGTCTGCCTGGTCGCGAAGCGCGAGGTGGACGATGCGGCGCTCGCGGGACGACATAGGACTGAATGTGTAGGGAGTTCCGGTACGGCGCACATTTTCGGCGGCGACATTGGCAGCGGTGCGAAGTTCCTGAATCCGCAGCGAGCGATGATTCTGGCAGTCGAACGAAATCTTCTCGTGCTCGCCGGAAGGCAGGCGGAGCATTTCAAGGGCGAGGAGTTCGAGGGCGCGGAGGAGTTCGCCACCGCGGTCGAGCAAGAGCGCGGAGTCGGGACCGGCGAGGTCGACGAGAATCTCAGGCTTCTCCCAGTCGCGGTTCTCGGGCATGGGAGGATCGACGATGATGCGGTACTTGAGGCGGAGTCCACCGAGCGTGACGACGGCCTGGAGGAACTCATTGATCTTTTTGGCGGCGGCGAGTTTGTCAGGAATGGGCATGGATTCAGCTCTCAGCTATCAGCCGTCAGCTTTCAGCCTGGCCGATAGAAATATCGGAGTTACTACTCTTGCATAAATCTCAAAGAGCCGTCTGCTCTGCACTCTCACTAAAAGCCGAGAGCTGATGGCTGACGGCTACTTCTCTTTCTTCCGCGCGCGTTTCTCCATGAGTTCGCGCATTTCGCGGCCCTGCTTGGTGCGGTTCATGACCGCTTGTTGAGCGATCCTGAACATATTGCTGACCGCGTAGTAGAGGTTCAGACCGGCGGGCAAGCGGAAGAAGATGAAGCCCATCATGAGTGGCATCACCAGATTCATCATTCTTTGCTGAGCCGGATCCATACCAGCCTGCGGAGTCATCCTCTGCGAAATCACGCTGCTCAGCACCATCAGGATCGGCAGGATAAATGGAAAGGCCTCCGCTGCCGACAAGTCGTGTACCCACAGCCAGTGGGCATGCCGCAGATCAAGCGCGATCGCGAGCATTTTGTAAAAAGCCCACAGAAACGGGAGCTGGATCAGCATCGGCAGGCACCCGCCCGCAGGATTGGCTCCCTCTTTCTTGTAGAGCGCGCTGATCTCTTCGTTCATCGGAGCCTTGCGCGGGTCACGCAGGCTGTACTTCTTGTATTTCTCCTGGATCGCCTTGATCTGGGGTGCGACACGCTGCATCTTCCACATCGACTTGGTCTGTGTGATGCTGAGCGGCAGTAGAGCCAGGCTGATGATGATCGTTTGCACGATGATGGCCCATCCCCAGTTAGCGACCACATGAGCGTGAGTCCACTTCAACCAGATGAAGAGCGCCTTCGCGATGAGGCCGAAAAATCCGAAATCAATAAGGCCGTTCAGGTCGTTGTCGGCACCGGAAACGCCAGGGACGTTGATCTTCTGAAGAACGTCGAGTTCTTTGGGGCCGACAAAGATGCGCTCCTGAGTGGGACCATGCAGGTTGCCGACAGCGGCGCCGAGCACATCGACATTCACAACTTCTTTTGACTCAGGCTTATGTGGGTCGCGGAGAACAGACAGCGAGTTGCGCAGCGTGACCATCGACGACGTGGCCGGATCATTGGGAATAAAGACTGTGGCGAAATACTGGTCGGTAGGGCCGGCCCAGTGAAAAGGTCCGGGGACCGTTGCTCCGCCGCTGATCGCGTTGCATTTCGAAAACAAGGACCAGCCGCAGTGGACCGGGAGACGCTCAATGTTTTTATTGAACTGGTAGTCGATCAGGCCGGTTGCATAGAACGCCGGCGTCGTCTGACTACCGAACCCCGAAGGCCAAGCGGGGAGTGCGGCTACGGGAGTCCCTTTGGACGTCACCGAGGTTTCGACATTCACCACGTACGTGTTGTCGAAAGTGAAGGTTTTGTGGACGTCAACGTCCTGGTCGGCATATTCGAACGTGACGCTCGCCGGCGATGTCAGTTTGCCTTCACGCGACGCCACGTAGAGTACGGAACTCAGTTTATTGCGAAGGTTCTCGTCGTAAGTATAGAGAGAGAGAGGGTAACCAAATTTTGCGGCCGCATCCGAATTGACGAGATCAAGCGGGCCGTTGGCATCGTTGTCGAAATTTTTCAGGATCCAGGATTTTACCTGGGCGCCCTTATTAGTGAAGGTGATGCGGTAGAGATCGTTCTCGATAACGGTCTCAGTTTCGCTGGTCGCTTGCTTGGCGACTACGGCCAACACCCGGGCGGTTGGCGCGGCCGGCGTTACGGCGGGAGTGGGCACGGGTTCCACTGGCGCCGGTTGGCTCTGTTGTTGCGGTGTTGCCGGTTGCGGGAAAAACTTCTTCAGCAACGGCTGGAAGGCCAGCATCGCGATGAACGTGACCAGGAATACGAGGAGAAGGCGCTTCTCGTTGCCGGGTTCTTGTTGAGGATTTTTGAATTCTGCCAAAGTTTAGAGTTTCCTCAGATCGCGCCGTGAACATGGGCCGGCGTCGTTGGCCGCTGGTCGTTCGTCGTTGGGTCTTCGCTGCAAATGTGTCGGGTGTTCACCACGGGGTCGTAACCTCCCCGGGTGAAAGGATGGCAGCGCAGAAGGCGTCCAATTGCCAGCAGGCCTCCGCGCAATGCGCCGTAACGTTCGACAGCTTCCATCGCATACTCCGAGCAAGTCGGAACGTAGCGGCACGCCGGCGGGAACAGGGGCGAAATGGCCCACTTATAGGCTCGCAGGAGTTGCAGCGTGACGAGTTTGGCGAAGTGGTTCATGCGTATCGGCTTCAGGCTTCCGGTTTTCGGTTTCCTGAACTTCCCTCTACAGAGACCGGCTTAGTTCCTGACTTGCCCCCGAGCTTCTGATCTATAACTACGAAAGCGCGTTGAACTTCGTTCACCACCGCCGCGAAGTCCGTGGTCAGCAACGACTTCTTCGGGTTGATGACGACATCGGCACTCGTTCGCAAAGGCGGACTTGAAAGCCGCACCGCCTCGCGCAAGCGGCGCTTCATACGGTTGCGCTGGACGGCGCCACCGAGAGCACGGCCCACAGTGAATCCGATGCGTAAGCCCTTGTTCGCGGCAGCTTTCGCCGCATCTGCCTCAAGCCGCGGCCAGTAAAACACGGTGAGGGAAGCGGAAAAGTGTCGCCGGCCCAGCTTGTACACACGCTCGAAATCGGCGTGGCGCAACAGGCGTGCGCTGCGAGGAAAAGTATTCTCATTGGCTCGCAACTCGACACCTCGGTTCGATTCTCCTCCAGGCAAGCTGGCGGTCACGGTGGTTATCGATACCAGATAGCTTGTGCAGAACGCGGGCGAACGGACGGGAGTGTCCGCGCCACACTGGACTATTCGCGGAAACCTGGTTTCACCGAGACCCGCTTGCGCCCCTTGGCGCGACGGCGGGAAAGAACCTTCTTGCCGCCCTGGGTCTTCATGCGCGTGCGAAATCCGTGCTTCTTGGATCGCTTGCGCCGATTGGGTTGGAAAGTACGCTTGGGCATGAAAAGTAGCTGCTCCTGATTCGCTCGACAGTCTTAAGGCAAACGATAAGTATAAACGAGAGAGTGCATTCCCACCAAGTGGGCGACCGCCTTTGGCTTACGCGCCAGGTCGGTTGAGCGCGAGATCCTTCCCTCCGCCTGAAGAGCGACTCCGGTCAGGGCGACAAGTAATGTATGTGAACGACACACCATCAAGGGAACATAGGATTTTAAAACCGTTGCATTCGGCTGTGGGTGGCGCGGAGCGCAAGATGTAGTGGTGATGTTATCGAGATGCGTGCGCGTTTCGAAATATTTGCACCGTCTCCGCGGCAGTTACCAGCGCGCCACTTGACACGCATTCGGAATCGGGAGATGAATAACGGTTCGCGGAAAAATTCCAGCCGAAGTTTTCCACACAACAAAAAATTTTGTGCTAGTATGCACGACTGATCTTGCTTTCGAAATTCTTTTTGCGTTTGACAGCAAACTCACGAGCAAACAGGCGCATTCCGCAGTAAAATTAACGGTTCCAGCTACTTCGTAACACGGCAGTTTTAACAGGCGCTCTCTTACCAGCCGCCGGGGCGCCGTGTGGTGAAAACATTTCATATATGTCAGTCCCTAGCACAACTCTCTCCCCTAATCCGTGGGCGCGAATCCTCGATGCGCTGGAAAAGAAAATCAATCGGCACTCGTACGATACCTGGTTGAAGCCGACGCGCTACAGTCACTCGAGCGGAGGCGTGTTGTTCGTGCGCGTTCCGACCATCGAGTTCCGGCACGCGGGCGACAAATACGCAGACTTGATCCAGGAAGCGATCGACGTTCTGGGCCTCGGGTTCAACGACGTGAAGTTCGTGACTCCGGAAGATGATCCGGCGGCAACTCCCGTTCGCCATGACGGTGGCCTCAGTGCTGGCGGCTCAAGTTCGGGTCCGTCGCAGTCGCGCTTTGACTGGGATGGAGCGGCGCAACTGAATCCGCGCTACACGTTTGACGCGTTTGTGATCGGCAGCGGAAACCAGTTCGCTCACGCCGCGTGCCAAGCAGTGGCGGAGCGCCCCTCGAAGGCTTATAACCCGCTCTTCCTATACGGCGGCGTCGGCATGGGCAAGACCCATCTGATGCAGGCCATTGGACATGAGATTAAGCGGCGCATGCCGCAGGCAGCGATCTGCTACTGCTCCAGCGAGAAGTTCACCAACGACATGATCAACTCGCTGCGCTACGACAAGATGACCAGCTTCCGCGACAAGTTTCGGAACATGGACGTCCTGTTGATCGACGACATCCAGTTCCTGGCGCAGAAAGAGCGGACGCAGGAAGAGTTCTTCCACACCTTCAATGCGCTGCACGAGTCGATGAAGCAGATCGTCATCGCCAGCGACCGCTCTCCGAAAGAGCTGGCGGAGATTGAAGACCGGCTCCGCAGCCGCTTCGAGTGGGGATTAATTGCCGACATTCAGCCGCCGGATCTGGAGACAAAGGTCGCGATTCTGCAGAAGAAAGCCGAGCAGGAGAAAGTCACGCTGCCGACCGATGTTGCGCTCTATGTGGCGTCGAACATTCGGTCCAATGTGCGTGAGTTGGAAGGCGCGCTGATCCGGTTGGTGGCGCATTCGTCGCTGATTGGGGCGGAGATCACGCTGCCCTACGCGCAGCAGGTGCTCAAGAACTTCATCGATTCGCAGGCGCGCAAGGTCACGATTGAGTCGATTCAGAAGATGGTTGCTGAACAGTTCGGACTGCGGCTCGTAGAGATCAAGGCGAAAAACAATTCGAGGGCGATCGTCTATCCGCGGCAGATTGCGATGTATCTGGCGAAGCATTTGACGGAAGCGTCGCTGCCAGAAATCGGGCGGCAGTTCGGCGGCAAGCATCACACGACGGTTCTGCACTCAGTCGAAAAAATTGAAGAGCTCCGCAAGACCGACAAGGATTTGAACAGGCTCATCAATAAGCTGACCGAGCAATTAGGCGGATGAATCGCGGGGATCATAGAGTTTTCCACTCTGGAGTCCAGTCTTCCTTCGCAGTGGCTGTGAATCTAATGTGGAAGTTGTGTAAGGCCGGGAGCAAATCGGAACATCGGCTAAGTTATGGTGGGTAGTCCGCAGAGTTCGGGACCGATTTTAAACATCAGGGGTCAGGCGGGAACCTGGTGAGAACAGGCAGGTTGGCTCAGTTTTCCACTTCTGCGAAGAGCCTACTGTTACTGCTGGTTTTATAGGTTTTGCATTTGATATAAGGGTAGTAATACAAGTAGCACGCCACTTGCAGTATTCGGGGAGACGGACGTTATGCCGGTCGAAGCCGCCGTTGCCGCGGGCACCATGGAAATTACGGTCAGCAAATTCGAGTTGCTGCGCGAATTGACTGCCACGCAAGGTGTGGTCGAACGCAAGACCACGATTCCAATCCTTTCCAACTATTTATTTGAGGCCGCCGGAGACCGCCTGTCACTGACTGCGACCGATCTCGACCTGAGCCTGCGCACTTCGTGCAACGCGAAGGTGAAGAAGGAAGGCTCGTGCACGATTCCGGCGCGCAAACTTCATGACTATGTGAAGCTGTTGCCCGACGCCGACATCACCATTAAATTGTTGGAGAATCACTGGGTCAGCATTCGCTGCGGCCGGTCAAACACGAAGATGGTGGGAATGGCGAAGTCGAACTTCCCCAGCCTGCCGGTGTTTCCGTCGGCGGGCGCGGTCACGATTCCTTCGCAGGCGCTGCGCGGGCTGATTGCGCGCACGGGCTTTGCGATTTCGAACGAAGAGTCGCGCTACACGCTGAACGGCGCCCTGATGCTGCTGAAGCCGGAGTCGATCACCATGGTGGCGACCGATGGGCATCGGCTGGCGCATTGTGAGCGCGGCAGCGAAAAGTTTGATGGCGTCTCTGGCGAGATGAAGACATTGGTCCCTAAGAAGGCGATGGACGAACTGAAATCGCTGCTCGATTCCAGCGACGCCGAGACCATCGAGTTTGCCAAGGACGAATCCACGCTCTTCTTCCGCATCGGGTCGCGCCTGCTGACCTCACGGCAGCTAACTGGACAATTCCCCAACTTCGAAGCAGTGCTCCCCAAAGACAACAGCAAGATTGTTCCATTGAACTCCGACGAACTCAATTCGGCAATCCTCCGCGTCGCGCAGTTTGCCGATGAACGCTCGCGCGCCGTGCGACTGCGGCTGGAGAAGGGCGAACTGAAGATTTCCGCTTCGTCCACCGAAGCGGGCGAATCCGAAGATTCGATTGAAGCTCCCTACACCGGCGATCCGCTGACCATCGGCTTCAACGCCCAGTACATCGTCGACTTCCTCAAGGCCGCAGGTACAAGCGAGGTGCGTCTGGAGTTGAAGGATCCGCAGTCGGCGGGCCAGTTGCGGCCAGCCGAAGGCGACGACTATAAGTACCGGTATATCGTGATGCCGATGCGGATCTGAGGACTTCTTCAGGGTAATTTCACCGTTCCATTTGCAGTTTTTCGATACACCAAGTGTTTGTCAGTGCCAAACTTCCGCATTTCCTGTTGACATACTCATTATCCTGAGGTACAAGAGCCAAATCTTCAGTTTCCGGTCGCTTGCCATGTGTGAACTTGCGTCAGGCTTATGACAGAGTGGCTTGTTCCGCTGGCTAGAGGTTCCCCTGAGAAGCGGTTGCCGGATTTGGGATGCTTGGGGGTATGCCATGTTCGAAAACCTTCGCGCGGATATTGCGTCGGCTCGTGACCAAAACATTAGCCCCAGCAAATGGGACCAGCGTGTTCGCGTCTACCTTCAACCCGGAACTCTAGCGGTAGTGAGTTATCGATTCTGTCACTGGGTGAGAAGTATTCGTGTGCCGGTATTGCGGCAATTGGCGTGGCTGCCGGTGTTGTTTGTGCGCGGTTCATGCCAGGTGTTGACCGGTGTACACATTTCTTCCAAGGCTCAGATCGGCCCCGGATTCGCAGTTCATACAATCTATGGGATTTTTATTCCTCCAGTAAGAATGGGCAAAAACTGTTCCGTTCAAACCGGGGTTGTAATTGGCTACGGGGTGCGCAGTATTGGAGACAACGTTGTGATCGGAGCGGGTGCCAAGCTTGTGAATCCAATCAAGATCGGGAACAACGTCCTTATCGCACCGAACAGTTTGGTTACGACCGACGTCCCGGACAACACCACCGTGGCGGGCGTTCCAGCCAGAATCAGTTTAGGGCGCACTGTGTCGACGGGTACCGTCCTCGGGAAAAAAGGGGAATACGCACTTACATCAGTGCCGGTACCGGATCTGTCGACCTTAACCGAGGATCGTAGGGTCTCCTAAAACGACTGATAGGAAACACTGTGAATGAAGCCTGCCTAAAATCGCGGGTTCGCGAGTTTATGTCTCAGATTGTGGAGCAGGTGGGCATTCGCACATTTCGGATGACGAATCGTTGAGGGCCACCGGGATATTTAGGCCTCTTGCGGTTTTTCGGAGCGTAGCTTTCCTGGAAGCATTCTCAATCAGCATCGCGGAGCAGGAGATTGCTACGGATCGTCTAATACCCCACCGACCCGGCCATGCCGCAAGCAGCGAAGTGAGTCCCTCTTGACCTCCTGCCCCCTCTGTCTTACATTGACCAGCACTTCAATTTCGCAAGGGGGCACATCGTGTTAGACGGCTTCAAGAAATTCATCCTGCGTGGAAATGTTGTGGATATGGCCGTGGGAGTGGTGATTGGCGCCGCGTTCGGAGGTGTTGTCGCCGGCTTCAGCAAGGCACTGATTACGCCGCTAATCGCGGTCATCGTCGGCAAACCGGATTATTCCAGTCTGAAGTTTATGATCCGCGGCACCGAATTCCCGGTCGGCGATTTCGTCAACGCCGCCGTTTCGTTCGTTCTGATTGCCGCGACCGTGTATTTCTTCGTGGTCTTGCCGGTGAATACGCTGATTGCCCGCATGAATCGCGGCGAGAAACCACCTGATCCGACGACTAAGAAGTGCCCGGAATGTATGAGTGAGATTCCGATTGAAGCCAAGCGTTGCTCGCACTGCACGCAGCCGGTGCTGGGGCGTGCGGCCTAACGTGGGTGAATCAGTCGCAGGATCAGCAGGATGTTCCGCAGCGCGTGTTATGCGGAGCTTTCAGATCAGGAAGGTGAATCCAACCTATCCGGAAAAGGCTCGTAGAAAGCGCATCCAGGGAACGGTCACGATGAATGCGATCATCGACCAGGGCGGAAATGTCGCCAGCCTTGAGCTTGTTTCCGGAGACCCGATTCTTGCAAAAGCCGCGATGGAAGTGGTCAAGCAGTGGAAATACCGTCCGTATCTTCTGGACGGTCATGCCGTAGAAGTGGAGACCGTTCTACAGGTAAATTTCGCGCTCTCGAACTGAATCGTTTCTCGCGCACATCTCTCGGGTACCATGGAAGCATGAGTTTTCGTGGGTCCCCGGCGTTCGTATTTGTTTGGATCGGCATTGCGTTGCCAGCGGCGGTGCTGGCGCAGACTCCGGCACCTGCTCAGTCGCCTGCGCCTCCTTCCTCCTCCTCTGCAAAACATGTGAAAAAGCCCGCGGCTCCGAATGCCTCTGACATCGAGGCCGGCGCGGTCATCAATGGCGTCTATCGAAACAAGGCGCTCGCGGTGACCTGCAAAGTTCCGGACGGCTGGGTGCTGCGGACGGACGAAATGAATGCGCGCGAAGGTACGAACGACTCCGGGCAAGCGTCGGCGACTGCACCGTCTGCTACGGGCACTGGCGAAAAGGTGCTGTTGGCGTCGTTCTCAAGGCCTCCGGAGGCTAAAGCTGAAGATGTGAATGCTTCCATCGTGATCGCGGCCGAGAGCGTGGCGGCGTATCCGGGACTGACCGAGGCGGCGCAATATTTTGGCCCGCTCACCGAGGTGGCGAAAGCTCAAGGATTTACAGTGGACGAGGAGCCGTACGAGTTTGAAATCGGAACCAAAAAGCTGGTGCGCGGGGATTTTCACAAGAACGTAGGGACGCGCGTCATGTTGCAGTCGTCCCTGGCGATGTTGGCGCACGGCTACGTCGTGTCGATGACCGTGATCGGTGGGACGGAGGATGAAGTGGAAGAGTTGATCGACGGGGTGAGTTTTGGGGCGGCGGGGAAGTAAGAACAACTTTTCTGCCACGATTTTGACGGATCAACGCCGATAAGGCAAAGGCAGGTCTCTCGTCTGCCGTCGCTTCGCTCCTGTTACGCTCTGAATGGCAAACCTATCAGTCCAGCGACTCGGGGTGCAGACTTAGATCCTTTTCGCCGGCCGCTTTTTTCTCGGCGTATTTCTTCATCCAGGCTTCCCAACTGCGGCCGGCGGCCGTGTCGCGTCCGGTGAAGGCCAGGGCCGCGATGTCGGCGTAGGAGACGGCGACTTTGTCGTTCGAATTCTTGGGATAGAGGCGGACGAGCGAATCTTTCAGCGTCGCACCCGAGCGCCGGTCAAAGAGATAGCCTTCAATCTTCGATCCGTCTTTGCGGGTGATGGTCACGTCTCCACGGTAGTCGAAGGCCTTTTCGAGCGCGACGCGGATTTCTTCATCGTTCGCCAGTTGGGGGATCCAGCCTTCGAGTTGCTCGTGCGCAGTGCCGGGGGCGACTTCGAGCGCATCGGGATTGACCGCATTCGCGTGCGGCGGAGTCGCTTCGGGAGACGCGTGGTCGATGTGTCCGGCTTCTTTACCCGTCATAGGTTTTGGAAGGTCAAAATCTTCACCACAGAGGGCGCTGAGGACACAGAGGAAATTCAGCCGCTACGCGCGCGTTTCCTGCAGAGCGTCTGCCGATTCCGTGGTGGGCGCAATCTGCACAAGCGGATGCGCGGGCGCTTGCGGCTCATCCAGCAGCCGCAGGGCCGCTTCGTCTTTGTAGCTCGAGAACAAAGTTCCCTTCACCGTGGCCAGGAATCCTTCCAGCGAACTGAACGTCGCGTTCACCGCCGAGGCCTCATACCCGCTATGCACCATGCAATTCGCGCACGCCGGATTGCCGGACTCGGTGCCGTAGTTGCTCCACTCGGTGGTGGCCAGCAGCTCGGCAAAAGTCTCAGCGTACCCGTCTTGTAGCAGGTAGCAGGGCTTCTGCCATCCGAAGACGTTGAACGTGGGCATGCCCCATGGCGTGCAAGGATAAGTGCGCTTGCCCATCAGAAATTCAAGGAAGAGCGGCGAAAGATTGAACTGCCAGCTCTTCTTGCGGTTCGACAGAATCGCGCGAAACATGCGGCGCGTGCGGGCGCGTCCCAGGAAGTGTTTCTGATCGGGCGCCTTGTCGTAGGAGTAGCCCGGCGAGAGCATCATGCCCTCGACGCCCAGATCCATCATCTCGTCGAAGAAGGCGCGCACCGATTTCGGGTTCGCCCCGTCGAACAGCGTAGTGTTGGTAGTGACGCGGAAGCCACGGCGCAGAGCTTCTTTCACGGCGTCGACCGCGATGTCGTATCCGCCTTCGCGGCACACGGCCAGGTCGTGCTCTTCGCGCTGGCCGTCAAGGTGTACGCTGAAGGTCAGGTATTTGCTCGGCTTGAAAAGATCGATCTTCTCTTTCAGCAGCAGCGCGTTGGTGCACAGATAAATGTATTTCTTGCGGGCGACCAGGCCCTCGACGATCTCGCCGATCTGCGGGTGCATGAGCGGCTCGCCGCCCGGGATCGACACCATCGGGGCGCCGCATTCGTCCACCGCGCGGAAGCATTCTTCCGGGGACAGGTCCTTCTTCAGGATGTGGGCCGGGTACTGGATCTTGCCGCATCCGGCGCAAGCCAGGTTGCAGCGAAACAGCGGCTCGAGCATCAGCACGAGCGGATATTGCTTGCGTCCGGCGAGCTTCTGCCGAAGGACATAGGTCGAAACTGTCCACATTTGTGATACAGGTACTGGCATTTGCTGGCTGTGAACCCCTTTAATGGTTATTCTATCAGGGTTTGGCGGGCTGATGGCTCACAGGAGTTAACTATAGTGGCATCTACGAATTACGCGACGGAGGCACGATGAATAGCACGATCAACAGAAGATTGTTTTTGAGGTGGGCGAATCTGGCGGGGCTCGCCGCGGGATTCCCTTCCGCGACCGCTCTGGCCGCGACTGCTGAACAAAAGGCTGCTCCGGGGTCCGCGGCGGCTCCAACAAAGAAGGCGGCGTCGCCAGAAACAATCCTCCTCAAGGACTACCGGCCAAAATCCATCTACAAGATTCCCGTCACGGAGATCGCCAAGGCGAAGTACCCGATCATCGATATGCACTCGCACCCCTACGCGAAGACTCCGCAGGAGATTGACGCGTGGGTCAAGAACATGGACGAGGTCGGCGTCGAGAAGTCCATGATCCTGACCATGACGACGGGCGCGGAGTTCGACGAGATTTTTCGGAAGTATTCCAAGTATCCCGATCGCTTCGAGGTGTGGTGCGGTTTTGATTTCGCGGGCTACGACAAGCCCGGCTTCGGCCCCGCCGCGGTCAAGGAACTGGAGCGCTGCCGGCAGGCCGGGGCGCGCGGCGTCGGCGAGATTCACGACAAGGGGAAAGGCCTGCGGTCTGGAAAATCCAATGCACAGGGGATGCATCCCGACGACGCGCGCATGGATTCGTTGTGGCAGAAATGCGGCGAACTTGGCATACCCATCAGCCTGCACGTCGCCGACCCAATCTGGATGTATCAGAAGATGGACGCGACGAACGACGGCCTGATGAACGCGTACGAATGGCGGCTCGACAATCAGCCGAACATCGTGGGCCTGTCGGGCATGGTAGACATTCTCGAGCGCACGGTGGCGCGGCATCGAAAAACGACATTCGTCGCCTGCCACTTCGCCAACCTAGACCACGACCTCGGCCGGCTGGGCGAGGTGCTCGATCGCAATCCGAATCTGTATGCCGATATTTCCGCGCGCTACGCCGAGACGGCACCCATCCCGCGCTTTGCCTCGCAGTTCTATGCGAAGCATGCCGACCGGCTCGTCTATGGCACCGATATGGGATTCGACAAAGAGATGTATCGCGTCACGTTCCGGATCCTTGAATCGCTCGATGAACACTTTTACGAGTTCGAGCAATTCTCGTATCACTGGGCTTTGAACGGATTCGGGCTCAGCGACGAAATTCTAAAATCGGTCTATCACGACAATGCTGCGAAGCTGTTGGACGGACGTAAGGCTTAATTTAGGGACCGGACGAATCACGGATGCTCGTAGGGGCTGACGCTCCTCTTATGGCGGTGTCATCCTGAGCGCAGCCGTTTTTCAGGCGAAGCGAAGGATCTCCCGCTGATCCGACCTTGCGCGTAAGCGAAACGCACCAACGCCGAGTCGCGGATAAAATCGACAATCGAAAACCGACAGCCTACAATTCCTCTCATGGGCAGCTTGGGACAGCAAACTCCGGTCACTGAGGAACGCGATTCCAGCCGGTTGATTATCGTGATCGCCGTGGCTGTCGTGCTCGCGATCGCGCTTGCGGCTGCTTTTCTTCTGCGCGAGCCTCCAAAAGCCCCGAAGGCCGTGTCTCCCCACATTGCGAGCGTGAAACTCTCTGACTTTAAGATGAGCGCGGCCGAGAATTTCATCGGTGTCACCGTGAGCTATGTCGACGGAACCGTAACGAACGCAAGCGACAAGACCGTGACTCACGTAGTGGTCGAAGTTACGTTTAAAGATGACACCGGTCAACTCGCCCAGCGTGACGAACTGCCCCTTCAGGTCGTCCGAAATAATGGCGCTTATACTGAGCCCGTGGATTTGAGTGTCGCGCCCTTGGCACCCGGGCAGTCGCAGCCCTTCCGTTTGACGTTTGAAAGAATCTCCGCGCAGTGGAACCGCCAGTATCCGGAGATGCGCGTCACGGACGTGACGGTGAAGTAGCTACAAAGACGACCATTGAAGGATTCTTCCCACACCCCAGCTTCGGCGAGCTGCCGTCGCTCACGGATTTGGCAGAGATAAGCCAGCGCACTCCACTATTACTAACCAGGTTTCTCTTTCCGCTTCGATCCGGAGCTCACGCAAAAGTTCCACTTCCCTAAATGAACGCCCTCCGAGAAAGCGAACTCGCCACCCGCCAGCCCAATTGCTCCCACCGGTTTGCGATCTAGATTCGTATCCGGAAAGGTTCGCCGCAGCCACAATGAAGAAGGCGGCCGCAAGGCCGGGAAACTAACGATTGAGAACTGAGAACTGGTTTCCGCCTTACCGCCCGGCCGCTGCTCCCGCAGCCTTCGGCATCATCCCCGCGATCTTCATCGCCTCGATCCGGTTGAGCACAGACTCCAGGCTCGCCCCCGTATCGGTGCACGCATCCACATAGGGATGCCGGCTCCCGTCGGCATGCATCACGAGCACGCTCGTCTCGCCGCTCACCTTTTTCACCATGTATGGCAGATGATGGCGGTCATTGCGGCTCAGCGTCGGTCCCAGCACGACCAGGTCAAACCCGCTCGTTTTCAGTGAGGCTTCCACGGCCTTGCGTCCCTCGGCCTGCTGCACCGTGTGCCCGGCCTTTTCCATCGCCGCTGCCTGAGCTTTCAGAATCTCCCCATCGCCTTCGCCATAAAGAATTCTTAGCTTTGCTTTCGCCATTGGTTTCCTCGAATGATTCCTTCCCGTCGGTACCTGACGCACCGGTACCTGCCAATGACGGTAGCAACCGCCTGCCCCCCGTTAAACGTCACCGAAGGTCCACGACGAACGACACTGTTCTCCGAGCTGGTTTTGACGATTAAGACCTGTCGTTTCGCAGTGCGGCTTTATCGCGCGAGGAACCTGCTTTTCTCTGCCCGTGACCAAATTTCTTCCCCTCAGAGCCTCTCCGGCGCTACACTTCTCTCCCGGAGGCTTTCCAACCCATGCCCGCTCCTCTCGTCTGGAGAGCTGTACTCATATCGTTAGTGTTAAGTCCCTGTTTTGTGAGCCAACCCCTGGCCGCGCAGTCCGGCAGCGCTCAGACGTCCACGACCACCTGCAACCTCGACGACGGTCGCCAGGTCTACGTGCGCTATGTGCCGGTTGCCACCAATAAGGAAAAAATCTCCAACGGCAAGCCTTGGGCCCCCGGCGGCACGACCATGACGCTGTTTACCGAGGCGCAACTCACTCTCGGCAGCTCCACCGTTCCCATCGGCGCCTACAGCGTCTATCCCATTCCCGCCAAGGATCACTGGACTCTCGTCGTCAACAAGAACGTCACCGCCGGTGCCGCGTACGACGACAAGCAGGACATCGCCCGCGCCCCCATGGAAACGGCTCAGGTCGCGCAGCCCTCCGACGCTCTCGAAGTCGCCTTCGCCCACGTCGGCGCCCGTTGCAGTCTCCGCATCTACATCGGGAAGACCGCCTCCTTCGCCGACTTCACCGCGAAGTGACGCCGTGTAGCGGGCGTGACCGTGAGTGAAATCGAAGGGGGGAGCCCGCTGGCGTCATCCTGAGAGTGAGTCGAAGGATCTGGCAGCTTAGAATTAGAAGTCTGAACCGCACGTGTTGCGCCGCTGTCCCGGCCGCTGTCGCGGGGGCGCCTCGCCCGCGCATGGAGAGGAGACCGTGATGCTCAGCTACTCCCGCGGTCCCGATTCCCCGCTGCTTGAAATCACGATCGGAGATCTACTTCGCCAGACCGCAGATCGAGTCGGCGATCATCTCGCTGTTGTTTCCAGCCATCAATCCCGCCGCCTCACCTGGGCCGAGTTAAGTGATCACGCCGATCAGGTCGCGCGCGGCCTATGGTCGCTCGGCATCCGCAAAGGTGATCGAGTTGGCCTCTGGTCCACCAACTGCATCGAGTGGTTGATGATCCACATGGGATGCGCCAGAGCCGGCGCCATCCTCGTCAACGTGAATACCGCTTACCGCTCGCACGAACTTCAGTTCACGTTGCGCAAGTCGCGCATGAAAGTGCTCTTCCTCTGGCACCGCGACGCCCGCGCCAACTATGAGGACCTTCTCCTGCATGCAACCCACGGGCAGAAACTCGATCTGCAGCACATCATTTACTTTGACACCCCGCAGTGGCCGGCTCTAGTCGATGCCGCAGGCGAGATTCCGCGAGACATCGAACCCAACGACGTCGCCAATATTCAATACACGTCGGGAACCACCGGCCTTCCCAAGGGCGTAATGCTCACTCACCGCAACCAGGTCAACAACGGATTGCGGCTTGCTCAAGGCATGCGCTACTCCGAGGCCGATCGCATTTGCACCCCAGTCCCGCTCTATCACTGTTTTGGCTGCGTCATCTCGACTATGTCTGCCGTGGCCAGCGGCGCCGCCGTCATCCTTCCCAACTGGACTTTCGACGCCAAAGCCACTCTCGTCGCAATCCAGGCCGAGAAATGTACTTCGCTCTACGGCGTTCCTGCGATGTTCATTGCTGAGTTGGGGCTTCCGGAGTTTTCCAGCTTCGATCTCACCAGCATGCGCACCGGCATGATGGCCGGCGCTCCGTGTCCAGTCGAAATCATGAAGCGTGTGATCGGCGAAATGCACTGCCCGCAGCTGACCATCGGCTACGGCCAGACCGAAAGCACTCCCGTCGTCACTATGTCAGAGTTGGACGATCCCCTCGAACTACGCGTGGCCACCGTCGGCAAGGCGCTGCCCTCCACCGAAATGAAGATCGCCGATCAGGTCACTGGCGAGACGCTCCCGCTCGGCCAGCAGGGCGAGGTCTGCGCGCGCGGTTACATGGTGATGAAAGGTTATGACGACGAGCCCGAAGCCACGAAGCGTGCCATCGACGCTGAAGGCTGGCTGCACACCGGCGACTTAGGCCTGATGCGCGAAGACGGATACATTCATCTCACCGGACGCGCCAAAGACATGATCATCCGCGGCGGCGAGAATGTTTATCCCCGCGAGATCGAAGAATTTCTATATACCCATCCGAAAATTGCCGAAGTCCAGGTCGTCGGTCTGCCCGATGAACGTCTCGGCGAAATCGTGCTCGCATGGATTCGCCTCCACGCCGGTGCCGCCGCCACCGACGCGGAGATCCGCGACTTCTGCCACGGCAAAATCGCGTACTTTAAAATCCCCGAGCACATCCGCTTCGTCGATTCCTTTCCCACCACCGTGACAGGCAAAGTGCAGAAGTTCAAGATCAGGGAAATGGAAATCCAAACGCGCGGCCTCGAGAAAGTAGCAGAAACAAAAACCGCATAATCTGAAGTTTGAAGAATGTAGGGCGGGCGCCCTCGCCCGCGTTCCTCAGTGATCCTCCGTGTCCCCTGTGGTTAAAGCTTTTCTCTCCCGCGCAAACTCTGCGACAATCGCCCAATGCGCACTCTGTTACTCCTCCTAGCCGCAACCGCAGCAACTCAGTCCGGACCGCGAGTCGAACTCTCGCACACGACCGAAAGCTTGCGCGGAGTCAGCGCTGTCTCCCGCGATATCGCTTGGGCTAGCGGCACCCACGGCACTTACCTCCGTACCACAGATGCCGGCGTGACGTGGACGCCCGCCCAAGTCCCCGGCGCCACCATGCTCGACTTCCGCGCCGTCGTCGCTTTCTCCGCTGCCGAAGCTTTTCTCATGTCTGCCGGACCCGGCGACCAGTCCCGCATTTACCACACCTCCGACGCCGGCCAGCACTGGCAACTTCAATTCACCAACACCAATCCCAAAGGATTCTTAGATTCCATGGTCTTCTGGGACCCAAAACACGGCGTGGTCCTCGGCGATCCCATCCCGGACGGATCGGGCAAACTCAAATTCGAACTTCTCGAAACCGCCGACGGCGAAACGTGGAAACCGATTCCGCCCGCACAACTCCCGGCAGCAATGGAAGGAGAAGGTGCCTTCGCCGCCTCGAACACCTGCCTCGCAATCGTTCCTACGAATGTGCGGAAAAGCGACGCTTCAGCCCCCGACGCCAACCTCTGGTTCGCCACCGGAGGAAAAACCGCCCGCGTCTTCCACTCCCCCGATCGCGGACAGACCTGGCAGGTCTTCGACACACCCATCCTCCACGGCCCCGACTCCGCTGGAATTTTCTCTATCGCCTTTCGCGACGCCCTCCACGGAGTTATCGCCGGCGGCGACTACAAGCATCCCAAAGATGATGGCCCCAACCTCGCCTTCACCGACGATGGAGGCAAAACCTGGACGCTCTCCGACCTCCATCCTCTCGCCTTTTTTTCCGGCGTAGCCTACGACCGCAAAATCAACGAGGCCGCCATCGCCCAGCAAAAAGCGGACGAAGCACCCGCCGCTCCCAATAAAAAGAAGCCCCGCGTGAAGCCCATCGCCCCGCAGCGAATTTTCCTGGTCGGCGACGACTTCATCTTCGACCTTCGCCCGCCGAACAACCCCCGCCGTGTCAGCCCAAAGAAAAGTCTCCCCATGAAGTTCAATGCTGCGAGCGCGTTTCCAGAAGGCGGAGCACTGATCATCGGCCCCAAAGGCTCTATCGCCATGCTGCCGTGAAACGCGTTGTCATCCAGAGAGCCCGCTCTTTGGGCCCGAAGGATCTCTGCACTTCCCGACACCTAAACCGCCCTCGCGCCTTGCTTTGAAGGTGCCGAACTACGTCGTCGACCGACGAGCATATAATTCCTGCGCGCTAACCTAACGTACCAACGCACGCAAGCAGGAGCTTCCCATGACTCTTCTTTCCAACCCGCGCTTCCTCGCCATCTACTCCGGCATCCTCACGCTGATTTTTGCCGCAACCGTGGTCGCCGGCTGCCTCATGCTTCGTCATCCAACCTTCGGCATCATCACTGCGCGCCGCATCAACATCATCGAGCCCGACGGCACCGTCCGCTTGACCATCTCCAACCGCGCAGACTTCCCCGGCGGCTGGATCCACAAGAAAGAAACTCCCCGCCCCGATCGCCAGGATGCCGCCGGAATGCTCTTCATGAGTGAAGAAGGTACCGAACAGGGAGGCCTAATCTGGGGAGCCGGTCAACTCCCTGACGGCACCATCGAAAACCACGGCCACCTGAGTCTCGACCAGTATGAAGAAAATCAAATCTTCGCGCTCGATGCCGGGCAGGAAGGCAAAGACAAGTTCTCCAAAATTACCATCTCCGACCAGGGAGACTATCCCGTCGACGAAAAGCGCAAAGCCGAAGACCGCATCGGTCGCCTCCCGGCTGACAAACAAGACGACGCCTGGTCCGAGTTTTTCGCGATGCACAAACACGACGTGAAGCGCCTGGTCCTGGGTCGCTCGCCCGATGGATCCGTGGGCCTCAACCTCCACGATGCCAACGGCAAAGTCCGCATCCAGCTTGCCGTCCAGCCCGACGGCAAAGCTGCCCTCCAATTCCTCGATGAGAACGGGAAAGTAGTCACCGAATTCACTGGGCAAAAGAAGTGAGTCGTCGTCGACTCCTGCTGGTCCAGAATTAAAACCTTTGTCATCCTGAGGGCCCGCTTTTTGGGCCCGAAGGAACCTATGCAACTCGCTCGCCCCGTTACTAAAGTCGCATCCCTTCCTGTCCTTTCCATTCCCCATCACTTCTACGAAGATTAAGAAGATTAAGTCGCTCTAACTAACGCAGACCGAAACTATGAAAACCCTGTCTCTGGCCGTCGTTGTCTTCGCTGCCGCGGTGCTCACGTCCGCGCAAACCCCAGCCCCCGCGCCCCTAAACACCTCGTCCGCGACCGTGTCGCGTACCACCAAGGCGATGCACTATCGCCTGCAAGGCGGCACCAGCAAGATCGATTTCAGCGGCACCGATCTCCTCCAGGGGTCCTCGGGCGAAGCCAAGGTCGAAGGCAAAAAGACCAACTTTGCAATTGAAGCCAAGTTCACCGGCCTCGAAGACGCTACCAAGTTCGGACTCGAGTTCCTGACCTACGTTCTCTGGGCCGTCTCGCCCGAAGGACGCCCCGTCAACCTCGGCGAACTGTCTCTCGATCACCACGGCAATGCGAACGTCAAAGCCTTCACGGACCTTCAGACGTTCGGAATGATTGTCACCGCCGAGCCCTACTTCGCCGTGTCGCAACCCGGCAACATGGTCGTGATGGAGAGCTCCACCATCAGCGGAGCCGCAACCCAAAACATTGACGCGCGCTACGAACTCGTTACGCGCAGCACCTATTCCTCGACCAACTCGCACATTCAAGACGCGATCTTCGGCATCGACACCAAGACTCCGCTCGAACTCTTCGAAGCGCGCAACGCAGTTCGCATTGCGCACATCGCTGCTGCCGACAAATACGCCGCATCGATTCTTTCGAAGGCCGGACAGCAGTTGATGCACGCCGAAGATGTTTACCGTCAGAAGCAGAACAAGGCCGCCGTCGAAGCCGCCGCCAAAGAAGCCACCGAGACCGCCGAGGAAGCGCGCCTGATGGCCGTGAAACAAAAGGCCGAAGACGAAGCCCAGGCCGCCGCCGCTGCCCGCGAAGCCCAAGCCCGCGCCGATGCCGCTGCCGAAGCCAAGCGCCGCGCCGATGCCGAAACCGCCCGCGCTCAAGCCGAGCAAGCTCGCGCGCAAGCAGAACAAGCCCGTGCGGCCGCGCAGCAAGCGCAAGCCGAAGCCGAGCGCATGAAAGCGGAAGCCCAGGCTGCCGCGCAGGAAGCCGCCCGCCAGAAAGAAGAAGCCGAAAAGGCGAAAGCTGAAGCTGTCGCACAACAGCAGGTTCTCGCCGCTGAAACCGACAAGGCCAAAGCCGCCGCCGCGCAGTCCGAAAATCTTCGCCAGCAGGCGGAAAACGAGAAGCAGGAACTCCGCGCCCGTCTTCTGCAGCAGCTGAACTCGATTCTCGCCACGCGCGACTCCGCGCGCGGCCTCATCGCGAATATGTCCGACGTCCTGTTCCGCAGCGGCAGCTTCGAACTTCTGCCCGGAGCCCGCGAGCGACTCGCCAAAGTTTCCGGCATCGTGCTCGCCTATCCCAGCCTGCACGTCGCCATCGAAGGACACACCGACAGCGTCGGCAGCGATCAGTACAATCAGCAACTCTCAGAGCAGCGCGCTCAAGCCGTCCGCGACTATTTCGTGCAGCAGGGAATTTCTGGGACATCCGTCGAAGCCCACGGCTTCGGCAAGACCGAACCCATAGCCAGCAATGACACCGCCGAAGGCCGCCAGCAAAACCGCCGCGTAGAACTAGTCCTCTCCGGCGACGCCATCGGCAACAACCTCGACGCTCCGGCTCAACCCAAACCCGTCTCCTACACACCGCGCCAGTAATACAGCCCGCGTAGCTGCGGAGTATGAAGCCCGGGCCGGAAGTGCCGGGGAGGGTCCCGTTGGGTTACTTGGCTCCCTTCTCTGCAAGATACTTCTTGACGAACTCTATTCTTTTCTGCCGATTGACCATTGTCGTGGCTGGACTTCTCGTCACCGTGGAGTCCGACTTCACGGCTACTCTCACTGGGGACCCGGGGCGGATCTCCTCTAGTTTCGCCGGTTCGGTGATCATGACCGGTTTCACCGGGTAAGCCTTCGTCCTCGGAATCAGGTGCGCGAGCTTGGTGGAGAGATCCTTCTTTGCCTCTGGAGGCAATTTGTCGATTCTTGCCTGCAGTTCGTTGTCGGGATTCCTGTCAGGATCCTCCTCCGCACTTGCGGGCGTTTTCTTCGCTGGGACCGCAGCACCTGCGCCTGTTTTGGATGGTTCTCTGGCAGCAAATGTCAGATCACCCACGAACCAGCTTTGCTTGCTCGGCTGCAAAAGCGTAAACGTAAGCAACATCCCATCTCCGCTGGGTTGAATGCTGACGCCCATCGGCTGCAAATTGTCGTCGTTCTGCGCACCCTCCCAGATGTTGTTGGAGGTGAGGCTCACGACATTCGGAATCTGCACTCGTACTTGTTGTGGGCGAAAGAAAAGGGGCTGGTCGTCAGATCCGCAAAAGCCTTGATCACCCCAGTTCCTCACAAAGAACGCCCATGACGTCTGTCTAACATCGGTGCCGCCCACATCCACGAATACCGCATATGCAGGATGTAATTCTGTCTTCCCGCGGTGAAGAGTATCGAGGTTCAAAAGTCCGATGACCTTGACGAAGTGACCATCGAGCAACGCGGAAGCGTGTGCCTTGTCGACATCGACCGCATTGTGGTGGAAGTTGTCCCACCAGGTGTGTGTGTCATCCCAGTTATCGACGGTTTCGTCGGAATTAAACTCGACGTGAATTTCCGCTTCGGCGGTGCTGTAGAGAGCCTGATCGTCGCGAATCAGGTTGAGCGTGTAGTCATCGTCCAGCAGCGACGAACTGTGATCGTCCCATATCGCCGTACCTTCATAGGTTACAGGCATGATGTTCACATGTGGTCCACACCAGATGCCTCCGTTGAAGGAAGGCGGATCGCTCATGCAGTTCGGAAACTGCGGCGAACTCGTCCAGTCGTTGGGATTATCGGAGTCGGATTCAAGCGGACAACTCTGCGATGGATTGGGAAGTACGTTCTGCTCGACCTGTTTGCCCCACCGGGGATTGAGAGGGTAGGGATTCGGGTCGAAGGTGCTGGCTGCTACATCGAAGTCTTTGAAACGGCGGGGTTGGCAAGCTGCGGTTAAGAGTAACCCCGCAATGATCAATACGAGGCAGAGTTGTTTCAGCAAGATTCCGCTATTGGGTTTCATAGACACCCCACTCAATTACGGGCCTGGCAGCCCTAGGGTGCCTAGCATAGCACCGGTGTCAACTTAAACGCGACCTCCGCCGCTGCCGGCTCATCTATCTCTCCGTCGGACTACCTGCGGAGGCCTCCATGACCAAGTCCAAAGACCAGCACCTGCGCCAAAACCTGACCTACCTTCTCACCGGCGGAGGCGCCCACGCTAAGTTCGACGACGTCATAAAAAATCTTCCGCCCAAACTCCGCGGCGCCAAGCCCGCAAACTTCCCCCACTCTCCCTGGATGATCCTCGAACACATCCGCATCGCGCAGTGGGACATCCTCGAATTCAGCCGCAACAAAAAGCATGTCTCGCCAAAATGGCCCGAAGGATACTGGCCGAAAGCCGCAGCCCCTCCGACCGCCGCAGCCTGGACAAAAAGCATCCAGCAATTCCGCCGCGATCTGAAGGCAATGCAAACTCTGGTGGAGAACCCCAAGACCGACCTCTTCGCAAAGATTCCCTGGGGCGATGGACAAACCATCCTCCGCGAAGCCCTGCTGGTAGCCGATCACAACGCCTACCACCTGGGCCAGTTGCTCGATGTGCGCCGATTGTTAGGTGCCTGGAAGGACTAGAGCAAAGATTGAAGTAGAAAGACGAACAAAAAGGTGCCCCCTTTCTGTTAGGGGTGCAGTTTGTTGTTCCCATACAGCGGTGTCATCCTGAGCGTAGCCGCTTTTCAGGCTAAGCGAAGGATCTCCCGCTTATCCAGCCTTGCGTGTAAGCCGAACTGCACTACGGGTTTTTTACAGCCTTAACCCGGCACGACCGGGAAGGGCACGAGTTTACTCGTACCATCATGGTTGAAAAACGATCGGCGCTTCAGCGCCTGAGGTACCGCTCTTGCCGACCTCGGTCGGATTTCGTCGAAGGCTTAAACTAATTCGCGACCGGCAACTGAAACTCTTCCCGCCGCCCCGCTCTCTTTCGAAACACTCCCCGCACTCCCTCTCGCCACCGTTCGTCAATCCCCACGAACACCCACTCGATCTCCGGCGAAATATACCGCAGCAGCACATCCGTTGCCGGATGCACATGCAGCGCCGGAGCCACTAGAAACAGCAGCGGCTTCTCCGCCGATAACTCCTGCCCACCAAAATATCCAAACCGTGGAAACTCCCCGCGTGCGTGATGCCACTCCACGCGCGACCAGTAATCGAGCCCTTGCAGCGGCAGGTGAATATCCTCATCCGCTTTCAACTCCACCACCGCGAGCCGCCCCTCGCGCGTAATGGTCAACACATCGATCATCGCCCGGTCCGACGCCGAAAACGCCGGCACCTGCGAATACAGCTCTCGCGGCTCCAGCCGCTCATCAATCACACTCACGTCCGTCACCACCAGCGACTCCAGCCACCGCTCCGGATGCATCCGGAACAGCGCATGCTGCTTCGGCCCATACGGATGCCGCGTATCCCTCAGCGCCGTGAGCAACTGCAGAAAGAACGTCCAGTTGCGATGATCCAGCACTCGCTCCTCCGCGCCCACGCCGAATACAATCTCCTGCTTGCTGCGGAAGGTCACCGCCTCCGCGCCCATGCGTGCTCGCGCAAACTCGAGCCCTCTCCACCGAAACGCAAGCTCCGCTCCCGAAAGCACCACGACTTCGCAATTCGGCAGAATCTCTTTGATCCGAGCGATCGACTCCGCAAATCTCTCCAGCGCCGCGGTTTCATTCGTCGCGTGCACGAGCCGCGTCGCCACGTTCCCGCGATCGGTGCAGTCGATCTCCACGACGGAATCATCCCGCTCATTGAACTCAAACAGCTTCCACTTCGCCGCCGCGCGATTCAGATTCGCCATCCGCTCCCGCACCAGCGCCGACCCGCACGCCGGCACAAAAAGAATCAGCCCCTCCACCAAACAATTCCGAGGGTGCCCCATGCTTGCCCTGAGCGAAGTCGAAGGGTCTCCCTGCTTTTGGGAGATGTGGGGATTTTCCCGGCAAACATCCAGCCACAGAATTCCAAACGTCAGCGCCGCATCCACCGACGCCTGCGTTTCCGACGCGTTCACTCCCAACACCGCAAACGCCGTCTGCCCCTGCCGCAGCACGCCCCGCGCATAAATCGGACCAAACGATTTCTCCAGATCCACTCCCGTCGTCAGCCGCGTAATCGCAAATCCCGGAAAATGCCGCTCCAGCGCCCGCCGCAACTTCGCTTCATAACTGATCCTCGCCGCCCGCGTCGCCGTCGGCGATCGCCGATCACGCTCCCGGCAAATCTCCAACTTCGTCGGACGCGCCTGCCCCAACCGCTGCACCGCCAGCCGCAGCGTCCCGTTCTTCACCTCGGCCTCAAGCACCCGCCGCACCGTATTCCGCTCCGCCGACCACAGATGCAGCAGACACTTGTCGTGCTCCCCCGAAATCGAATACTTCGCCTGCCCCAAATCAAACGCCACCGCCCCATCTTCGAGCACAATGGCGCCCGCAGCCTCCGCAAGAAACTCCTGCACCGTCCGGCTCAGCAACTCTGGATTCACGCCCCAATTGTCCACATCCCCCGCCACCCTGTCTGTGACGAATGACCATCTTTCTCCCGCCAGCCTGTGAATTGCCGTGCCATTTCAGTGCCGTTGCCTCGAGGTAGAATTTGCGGTATCTTCAGCCGATGGAGGTCCATTTCACCCCCGAGCAGGAAGCCCGCCTCGCCCAGATTGCGAACACGTCAGGCACTGATGCCGAGCGCCTGGTGAAAGCCGCCCTGCGCCTTCTAGAGGAAGACGCGCGCTTCCGCGCCGCCATTCGCGAGGGTGTCGCTCAGGCCGATCAGGGCAAGTTCATCGAAGAGAGAGAAATGGACGCGCGCCTCAAGCAGATGTTGCGCTCATAAAATGCGCATTCGTTGGACCCCAGCCGCTGCAGCCGACCTTGAAGAGATCAGCAACTTCCTGAAGGACCGCCATCCCAACTATTGGCGCCCGACCATTACCAAACTCTACGAGGGAATCCGCGCTCTCAAAGATTGGCCTAACCGCGGCCGCCCCGGCCGCGAATAGGGAACCCGAGAGCTTCTTTTTCCGCCGATGCCGTACGTTGCCGTCTACCGCATCAGAGAACAGACCCTCGAAGTCCTTCGTGTTTATCACACCGCGCGAAATCTCTCGTGATCGCTACTTGCGGGTAGATCGTGACCCATCCCGACCCGACCGCTATGGGATAATGAACAGACTAAGGAGCATTGCCCCGCGAGTCCTCACCCAACTCGCCGGCATCTAAAAACAGTGGATAAACTTACCGATAAACAACGCTTCTTCTTCGAGCACTACGGCCTGACCGAGCACGATCTTGAACGCTACCTCTCGGCCGCACTCTCCGCGGGCGGCGACTACGCCGACCTCTACTTCGAATATCTTTCCTCGACCTCTTTAATGGTCGACGAATCCATGGTGAAATCCGCGAGCCAGGGCATCTCTGCCGGCTGCGGAGTCCGCGTCGTCTCCGGTGAGCGCACCGGATACGCCTACACCGACGACCTCTCGTCCGACCGCATCCTGCACGCCGCCCGAACTGCCGCGTTGATCGCGAGTGCCCCAGCAAAGGCCACGGTCGCCGGATTCCAAAAATCGCAAGCCCGCAGTCTCTATCCCGTCACTCTGCCGAGCGTCGACGCCGAAATCAGCGCCAAGGTCGAACTCGTCATGCGCGCCGACAAAGCGGCCCGCACGTACGATCCCCGCATCCTCGAAGTTCGCGCCAACTACGCCGACGAACTCCGCAACATTCTCGTCGTCGCCTCCGACGGAACCTTCGCCGAAGATTCTCAGCCGCTCGCGCGCATGAACGTCTCCTGCATCGCCAAGACCGAAGGCAACTCCGCCCGCGGTACTTCCGGCGGCGGAGGCCGTGTTGCCCTCGACTTCTTCTTCGGTGAAAAGACTCCCGAATTCTTCGCCAAGGAATCCGCCCGCCAGGCGCTTCTGCAACTCGACGCCCGCGAAGCCCCCGCTGGAGAAATGGAAGTCGTTCTCGGTCCCGGATGGCCCGGCGTCCTTCTGCACGAAGCCGTCGGACACGGCCTCGAAGCCGACTTCAACCGCAAAAAAACTTCCGCCTTCGCCGGCCTCGTCGGCAAGCGCGTAGCCAGCGAAAAATGTACCGTCGTCGACAATGGCACCATGCCCTGGCGCCGCGGATCGCTCAACGTCGACGACGAGGGCGAGCCCACCCAGGAAACCGTCCTCATCGAGAACGGAATCCTCAAGGGCTACCTCAGCGACAAACTTTCTTCGCGCCTCATGGGCATCGCCGACACCGGCAACGGACGCCGCGAGAGTTACGAGCACATCCCCATGCCGCGCATGACCAATACGTACATGCTCGCCGGTCAAGACAATCCCGAGGACATCATCCGCTCCGTCAAGCACGGCGTCTACGCCGTCAACTTCGGCGGAGGCCAGGTCGACATCACCAACGGAAAATTCGTCTTCTCGGCCAGTGAAGCCTACATGATCGAAAACGGCCAGATCACCGCCCCCATCAAAGGCGCGACGCTGATCGGCAACGGCCCCGACGTTCTAACGCGAGTGAGCATGGTCGGCAACGACCTGAAACTAGACGAAGGCGTCGGCACCTGCGGCAAAGACGGCCAAGCCGTCCCGGTAGGCGTAGGCATCCCGACGCTAAAAATCGATCGCCTCACAGTAGGCGGCACCGCCCGGAAGGATCCCGGCGGCTTCATGCAGTAAAAATCCGCCACGGATTCTCACGGATCCCACGGATACTTCAAGGACTTGTCATCCTGCGCAGTCGAAGGATCCCTTGCAGTCCCGCAGCACCACCGGCTTGGCGGGGAGTTTTTCCGAGATGGTGCGGCGCCAGGGGCGATTACCCTTCAAAAGAGGACGCAAAAATTTCCGAGATTAAAGCCCACGACACGGCGGTGCTAAAGCTACGGGCAGCTTTTGCTTCGATGAAAGCACCCGAAACAATTACGCAAGACCCCTACGATGGCAGCCCAAAGCACCTACTTCGACTTGCCAGGTTACGCCGCGGCGATCGGGCCGAAGTAGGCGATCTTTGGGACTACACGCAAGCCCTACTTTACGGTAACGAAATCCAGGGAGCCCTCCTCGCGTACGTGCTCCCGTTTTGCCTGGACTCCAGACGGCGGCGGTGGCCCGCCAATGCTTTGGGATTTCGAAGGACACCTGTACTCGCATCGTTGGCTTGAACCGAATGTATCTTTCCTGAAGCGAGCTCTCAATCCAAGGTGCATACGCGAGGCGCTAACGCGAGCAGTCATCAAACTCAGGAACGAACCTGAGTACGAAGCGGCTTTGGGAATTCTGGAAGATGTTGAGCTATGCGGCAAGACGCTCCAGTCGCGCTGTTCCGAGCTTCCGCGGATACTGGAACTAATGCCCGAGAACGGGCAATTGGACTGGACGGTTTGAAGGATTAATCCAACCCGATACGGTTGAGTCTTGTATATGACCACTGCAATTGAAAACCGAGTGACTACCGACCTCGGCGAAATCACCAGGACATCGTCCGCCGCGCCATGGCCGGAGGCGCCACCACCGCCGAATGCGCAGTCCGTCGCGACTGTTATCGACAGGGTAGCCAATACCTACTTGAGCTTGAGAAGCGACCGCAGACGGTTCCTTATTGACGATGGCTTTGCGTGCTGAAAGGGGGAAGTCGGTCGGTGACCCTTAGACTGTTTTCGTCCGACTCAAGATACTCGAATGATGCCCCCGCGGGGAATCCCCTACAGCAACCTCGCCGCTTGCCCTTGCGCCGCCAGCATCTCGACCGCCTTTTTATCGAACGAAACAAACGTCTCCGCGCCCAGCCATCTGCCCTCGTAAGCAATCACGCCATCGGCGAAATCCCCGCCCGCGTCCAGCATGGCTAAGCCCGCCTCAGCCGATGCACGATTTGTCTCTACATTCTCCGCTGATAACAGAATGCCGATAGCTTCGGCTATTTTTGGCGCGCGATAGCCATAAACGCCGCGCAACACCCAGACAAACTCGCACAGGGAAGACACCGTGATCGCCAGCACTTCCGCTCTAGCCATGATTCTAGTCGCCGCGTCCGTCTGCTCGGGATCATCGCGCACGGCGGCGCGGACCAAGACGTTTGTGTCTACCGCGATCTTCACTTCCTGCCCATCTTGACCCGGCCCGCCCAACCGTCGGCCGCGGCTTTGTTTATTTCTTCGATGGTTGCAACTTTCTTGGTTTGGCCAGCCAGCACACCGAAGAAGTCTTCAATCTTGCCAGTCCGCCGTGCCGCTCGGATCATACCCCGGCCATCGGGAAGCAACTCCAATTCAATCTTCTCTCCCGGCCTGACGCCCAGGTGTTGCAGCACCTTTTTTCGAAATGTTACTTGCCCCCTCGCGGTCACACCTAATCGAGTCATGGCACCATCTCCCATGCAACATTATAATGCAAAAATGCATTACTTACAAGGCATCGCTCCCGCGATGCGCTTCGCCGTAAAGACCTTCCGTAAGAACCAACCCTTATTCTCTGGGATAATAGAACGATATGCGTTCGGCTCAACTCGCAACTCAGAATCCTGTAATACAAACTGACCTCCGCGAAATCGCCCAGGACATCGTCCGCCGCGCCATGGCTGGAGGCGCCTCCGCCGCCGAATGCGTGGTCCGCGAAGGCGACGAATTCTCCACGCTCGTCCGCCTCGGCCAGACCGAGACGCTGAAAGAATCCGGCTCCAAATCCATCGGAGTCCGCGTCTTCTTTGGACAGCGCGCCGCCTCGACTTACTCGAGCGATTTCTCCAAAGCTGGTCTCGACCGCATGGTGAACTCCGCCCTCGAACTCGCCAAGATCACCTCCGAAGATCCCTTCGGCGGAATTCCTGCCGCCGATCAGCTCGGCCAGCTCCAGGGAGACCTCGCCCTTTATCACGAAGACGTCTACTCGCTCCCCGGCCCTGATCGCATCGACTACGCCCGCCGCGCCGAGAAAGCCGCGCTCGATTTTGATCCCCGCATCAAAAATTCCGAAGGCGGATCCTTCGACGCCGCCACTGGACACAAAGTCCTCGCCAACTCCCACGGCTTCGTCGGCGAATATCGCCGCTCGTACTGCTCAGTGGCCGCAGTCCCCATCGCGCAAACTCCTGAAGGCGCCATGCAGCGCGACTACTGGTACAGCGTCGCCCGCACTCTCTCGAAACTCGACGCTCCCGAAAAAGTCGGCAAGATCGCCGCCGAGCGCACGCTCCGCCGCCTCGGCGCGCGCAAGGCGAAGACCGCACAAGTCCCCATCATTTTCGATCCCATGGTCTCGACCTCAATCCTCGAGCACATCTTCGAAGGCGTCAACGGAGACTCCGTCTATCGCGGCGCATCTTTCCTCGCCGGCAAACTCGGACAGAAAATCGCCGGCGACAACGTCAACGTCATCGACGACGGCACCATCGCCGGCGGATTCGGCACCAGCCCCTTCGACGGCGAAGGCATCCCCACGCGTCGCACCGTGGTCGTTGAAAACGGCATCCTGAAAAGTTATCTCCTCAACACTTACACTGCGAAAAAACTGGGCCTGCAGACGACGGCCAACGCCTCGCGCGGCCTCGCCGGCACTCCGGGCATCGGCCCCGGAAATTATTTTCTGCAGCAGGGCACGAAGACTCCCAAAGAATTGATCGCTGGAGTAAAAGAAGGACTCTACGTCACCGAATTCCTCGGCCAGGGCGTGAACCTCGTCACCGGAGATTATTCCCGCGGCGCCTCCGGCCTCTGGATCTCCGGCGGCGAACTCACCTACCCCGTTGAAGAAATCACAGTGGCCGGAAATCTCAAAGACCTGTTCTTCAACATCTCTGAAATCGCCAGCGACCTGGAATTCCGCGGATCTGTTGCCGCGCCAACGATCCGAGTGGACGGTCTCACCGTAGGCGGCGAATAGTCCGACTCGCGTAAACTCGCCTGCAAAAAATGCGGGTTTAGCCCCAGTTCTCATGTGTTGACAGCCGCCCTCGGCTGTCCCGCGAGCGCAGTTCGCGAATGCTTTGTGGAAGCGCAGCGCTTTTCAGCGCTGCGACCTCTTACGCAGCTTCAATTCGGGCATGCTTGCCTTCCCGGTCACGCCGGCCAGCAGGCAATCGAGACGCCCAGCCGCCGCTCGCAGCGCTTCGACCTCTTTTCCCTGTTCCTCTTTGCGCTGGGCTTCTTCTGCATCGGCGAACTCCTTCAACATCCGGTCGAGACGGTTCGAAGCGGCTTTCAGCGTCTGGGCTTCTTCTTGCGAGACTTCTTTGCGCCGGACCTGCTCGTCGGTCTGCATGAAGCCCGCAATCCGGTCCCGGATATCGCGTTGCCGACCGTTCTCGCTATCGTCAGACATGGTTCCTGCCGCGAACACCTAATCATATAGAAGCGAAGGGGAACATCGTCCAGCTTGAGGGACAAGAACCTTAGAAGCCACGCCGTCACCGATGATTCGACGTAGAGAAGCCTCACATGGATTTTGTGTGCTATAGGGATTTTTCACCAGTTCAGAGTTGGGCTAAAGTCCGAGTGGAGGGCGACGCTGGTCTCAATCCGTGCTCGATAAAGTGTTCACGATAAGCGTCTCGTACGCCCAAGCGTGAGGCAGAGGAAAACCAACTTTGACTGAGAGTTGATACGTGTGCATTTGTTTGGGAACCTCCCGCATCCAGCACCTGCAACTTCTACTAGTTCAACACTCCCGAGCTTTGATGTATGTTGCCTTTAATCGAGATGAATTCTCGCCCTTCAATCACAGGAGAAAGTCGGTAGCAAACATGCAATCACGCACGATCCTACTTATGAGTCTGGGCATACTATGGAGCGTTGCGCCGATCGCCTCTCAAAACCCGCCCGCCGCAAATCCTCCAGCAACTGCCGCGTCGGGATCGCCCGCAGCGAAGGTCGGGCTGTTTGTAAACCCCAAGAACAATCAGAGCTCACAACAGCAAACAGAGGACGAAAATGCATGTTATGCGACAGCCCAGCAGCAAACTGGGATTGATCCAACTGCGCCCCCAGCCCCTCCGCCAGAAGCCGCCAAGAAACAGGGTGGCGGGGCGAAGGGAGCCGCGGGCGGAGCAGCTGGGGGAGCCGCCATCGGCGCTATTGCTGGTGATGCTGGAACAGGTGCTGCCATTGGAGCTACTGCAGGTGCTGTTCGCGGGAGGCGTCAGCAGAAAAAGGCGAATAAGCAGGCCGAGCAACAGGCAGCACAACAGGGACAAGCACAGCAGCAACAGACGCTCGACACATTCCGCAGAGCGTTTTCATCGTGCATTGATGCGAAAGGATATTCGGTGAAGTAGAGCACACCCAACAAGCGCAAACGTCAACTGACGTTATCAGACCATAGCGCATTGACAGGATGATGAGCGCTATGGAGATATTTCACCGTACGGTGCCAAGGTCGGCGCGTGGCCTTCCCAGGCTACTCATATCTCAACGCGACTGTCGGCTCGACGCGCGTCGCACGACGGGCCGGAATGTAACAGGCGAGAATACCTGCGCCAAACAATACCGCCGCTGCCGAGCTGAGGGCCGCAATGTCTGCCGGCTTCACTCCGAACAGCAAACTCGCGATCCACTGGCCCGCTCCAAATATTGCGGGCATTCCGATGCCCACACCGATAACAATCAGCAATAGTGATTCGCGGAGAATGAGCCAAAGAACGCTCTTGCGCTGCGCCCCGAGTGCCATGCGAATTCCGATCTCACCGGTGCGGCCCGTGACCGCATAAGACATGACCCCATACAGTCCTATGCACACCAGAATCAGCGCAAGGGGACCAAAAACACCAGAGAGTTCGGTTATCGTGCGATCGGTGGTGAGTGATTGCGCAATGCGCTCATTCATAGTTTCAATATTCAACGGTGGCAAATTCCCAGCCGTCTGTTTCACAGCGGCGCGAATCGTAGACGCAGCGACGGCTGGATCCCCGGAGGTGCGGACCAGGATATGAGCGGAGTTCGCTTCACCAATGGGATTGAAAAACGGAATGTAGAAGCGTCGCTGTGGCTTCTCCCGCACACTGCCGTGCTTGGAATCCGCCACGACACCTATGACTACGAAGTCTGAGGAACTCAGTGTCGTCTTTACGTGCATGCGCTTTCCGATCGGATTCGCATCGCCGAAGAAATAGCGAGCCGCCGTCTGATTGACCAACCCGACGCGCTGGCCGCGTCCACTATCTTGCGCTCCGATTTCGCGCCCGTAGAGTATCGGAATCCCGGCCGTTGAGAAGAAATTCGGACCAACCATGTCCCAGTGCGAGTCTTGCGGTCCGGCTGTGTTGGGCTTGGTTCCTTCGACGGCAATGTCAGAGTTGGAGTCCCCTCCCCCGAATAAACCATTCTCCATCAGGGTCGTGCCCTGGACTCCCGGGAGCGCGTTCAACCGATCAATCATCTCTTGGAAAACTTGCGCCACCTCCGGCCCCTTGTATCCATAGGAGAGCGGGCTGACGCCGAAATACAAAAGATGATCGCTGTCGTATCCGAGCTGCACTTTCGCCAGATTCTTAAAGCTACGAAGAAACAGGCCAGCCACAACCAAGAGCACCAAAGACAAGGCGACTTGCGCCACAACAAGAATCTTTGCCACGGGTACGCGCCCCGTTTGCGAACTTCCACCGGTGATACCCCGCGATGTGCCCTTCAGAATTGAATTTAGGTCCAACCGAGCTGCACGCAACGCAGGCACAAGACCGAACAGGGTGCCGGTCAGGACCGCAATGGACAGAGTGAAGATCAGCACTCTGGAATCCAGGCGCACATCGAGTGGAATCAGACTAGCTCCACCGGAGACCAAACGAACCAGCGCAGCCACGGCCCAACGCGCAAGGAGAAGGCCGAAAGCGCCGCCGATCGTGGCGAGAAGAATACTCTCCGTCAATAATTGACGGATCAACCTCCAGGCTCCGGCTCCCATCGTGGCCCGGACGGCCAGTTCTTTTTGTCTCGCGACGGAACGAACCAACAGAATGTTTGCGACATTGGCACAAGCGAGCAGCAGAATGAGCCCAACCACAGCCATCAAAATCTGCAGCGGCTTGCTGAAATCTGCACGTAGCGTCGAGGCTCCACGGCTGCCCTCGACGACCGCGAGGTGCTGGTTCATAAATGTGCGCCGCTCCTCGGCAGACATCTGACCGGTTTGCGACTGCAGTATCTGCTGGAAGACCGCATTGATGTTGGCGTTTGCCTTTTCGATGCCCACCCCTTGCTTCAGACGTCCTATCGACTGCAGCCATTCGGTTTTGTGAAACGGCTTCGCCTCCAATGAAAGAAAGTCGCGGCCCGGATAAATCTCAGATTGCATCGTGAGCGGAACCCACACGCCGGTTGAGAGTCCGACCGTCTCTCCGCTGAACGCTGGAGGTGTCACGCCAATTACGTCAAACCATGTCCCGCGAATTCGTATTTTGCGGCCAAGCGCGGCGGGACTCCCCTCGAGTTGATCCTGCCAGAAACGGTAGCTGACCACAGCAACAGGATTGGCGTCGCGCACTGCGTCAACTTCGGTAGTAAACAGACGGCCAAGAAGGGGCGTTATTCCTAGAACTGAAAAGTACGATCCGCTTACAAGGCCGATCTGGAGGGGGGCGCCTTCCGAGATTTGCCCCTGGTTCTCAATTCCGACGCTGAGCTTCGGTCCTTCGCTCGCCGACGCAGCCAACCCGGACAGAACGTCGTTATCTTTCGACAGTTCCTGAAACTCGGGGTAGGTGAGAAAGTCGCGGTTTCCGTCGCCAAACCCTTGTTCCATCCCTTGGTTGTCTGGGTTGGTGAGAAAGACGAGCCGTTGAGGTTCCTTAACTGGCAGGTTCCGGATCAGCACCGAATTGACGACCGAGAAGATCGCCGTATTTGCACCAATGCCGAGTGCCAGGGTAAGGACTGCGACGCTGGTGAATCCTGGATTCTTTCCCAGCATCCGCACAGCAAATCTGAAGTCTTGCCAGAAGGTAAGCAAAGGACACCTCCCCGAGGTTGACTTCAGAGCAAGTGCGATTCCTTCAGGGACGTCGCCCGGGCACTGAAAAGCAAGAACTTAAGTAGTCCAGATGCCAGTTAAGCGTTCGTTTGCGGACAGCACTGGCCGTTATCGGACAAACGTCTGAGTTAGGCTCAAATCTTATCGACCCCTACCTATTGCTTCAAGTCGACTGCAGGCCCGCTGACTCTCGTGGCCTTGAGATCAACAGTCACCTCGACGCGGTCAGCGATCTTGATGAAGGGAATGCCGCTGTTCATCCCGTACTGTTTGCGGTCGAAGGCCATTGTCCCTTCGATAGCACCTGAGCCTGTCCCCCGGCCGGACACCGTAACGGTTAGCTTCTCGGGCTTGGTAACTCCGCGTATCGTAAAGTCGCCATCTGCCTCAAAGGTGTCAGGACCCGTCTGAACAATCTTCGTCGACTTAAATGTGATCAAGGGATTCTGTTTTGTGTTAAAGAACTTTTCGCCTTTCAGCTTCCGTTCTTCATGCCGCTTCCAGTGTCCACACTGTCCGCCTGAATCTTGATGTCCAAAACACCTGTCGTTACGTCAGCAGACGTGAATATCAACGTAGCGTCCCACTTGTCGAAAGTACCCTTGATAGCCACAGACGCCTCAACGTCGAACTGAATCGTGCTGGATACCGGAGTAATCTTGAAAACTGGAACCCCCGAAGGTGCCTGGTCTTGGCTTAATGAAGGGAGCACGGCCGACGCTACGAAGCAGAGGACGGCTAATCGCGCGGAAGCTCTCCTTAAAATGAACATGGCGAATGGTGACGAAACTCTAACACCCCTAACAACGTTTTCACTGCTGGTCACCACATCCAACTGTCAAAAATTACGTGCCATTGCCCTCATCGGATGGCGGGATTTAGATGATCACGCCCATTGACCATTTTTGGAGTTTCAGTCCGCTGTGGGTCTCGCGGTTTGCAGGTCATCGTTCCGGGGTAGGTGTAGGACAGAACGGGGAACGGACAGGGCGGAATCGGGCGACGAGTGTAAGGGGATGTTTACGTCAACAATCGAGACGCAAGCACGGCTTCCTGGCTCTAGGTTTGTGTCAGGCGGCATCGCCGCGCAGATAGGAGACCAATTTTCCGCCGAGGTCGCGAGCCAGGTGCCGTTGCACTACGATTCGAACTTCGGGATTGGCACTGAGATAACGCTCCAGCGTTTCAACCTCCCATCGCAATGCGCGCACCGGCTCAATTACCACCGCATCCACATCACTCGGGGTGCCGCTCAGCAGCAGCGCAGAGCCTACGAGGTTACCCGCAACCAGGTCGCCGAGCACACCTTCCTTTCGTGCGACCCGTACTGTCCCGCGCACTATGAGCGAGACGCCCTCAGGACATTTGCCGCGCTCTATCATTCGCTCACCCGTCTCCGCCGTAATCCACGAGCCGACGCTCAAAAGTTGCAGAACCTTCCGAGACGGCAAGTCCTCGAAGACTAGGCGACGAACCTCCTCCTCCTCTGGAGTCAATTTCACAGGCCGACGTTCCATGAAAAGACGCCACGATTGGAACAGATTGATCGCCGCAAAAACAGCACTCCAACCGATTGGCACCCAAAGCGGTGTCGGCTGCAGGACAAAATAAGGGATCGCAATCAGAGCGGATACTACCGCAAACAGTCGCAGCCACAAGATGTCCCGAACGCTGTAAGCGACCAGCAACAGTACATTTGCGGCATGAAGAAAGTAATTTGCGTTGAATGAATTCACAGTTGCTTACTCCCCTCGCACTTCGAGGAATGGTCTTCAGGAGTCATGACGGTTCAAGGCCACAAATCGCGCGTTGTTCGCACCTTGCAAATGGAGTTGCTATCTCCAAACCCTGTCAGTGCGGAAAGTTCGGGTGGCGCATCGAGATTTTGCAACGGTTACGCTGCCGAGCATCGGATCGTCGATGAGCATCGCGGTTGCATTTAGTCGTTGGTGTCGCCCTGGCGATCTTCGCCATCCTGCATCAGTCCCACGATCCGCGAATACGTCCTGCCACTCGAAGCGCGATCATCAGCTTCGAGAAGTTAAGCACGACGCGATCAAGTTTGCGTAGCCAACTCAGTACGTCCATCTACACTCAACCTCCCGTGCTTAGGATCGGAGCTCAGGGAAGCAACAAAAGGGCCTCGCCAAAAGAGGGGCTGACGAGGGCCTTCGGGCGAAAAGATAAGTGAGGCGCAGTCTAGAGGCGTGTCAGCGAGTCGGAGAACTGCCAGAACTTACAGTACTTATCGCTCATAGCTGGCGAGAGCCGGCCATTGCACGCTTTTGACTGGATGATGATTGAAATCGGGATTTCTCAACCGTTGGGCACACGAGCTGAGGGCTGAGGTATTCATTGCCGTCCGCAGAGAAGGACTTCCGTTTCCTCGGTGTCGCAACAGCCTTCCCCGCTACAGCCTTCTCCGCTACAGTCGTCCCTTTCTATTCCACGACTAACATAGCGTTTACCTTGAAGAACGGCTTTGATAGCAGGAAGAAGCTCACTTCCGGCATCTGCCTTGAGCACGTATCCTTGCGCTCCGTTGCTCAAAGCTACCCTTACCAACTCTGCGTCGGTGTTTGAAGATACGAACAGTATTTTCGATCCTGGGACGAGATGCGATATTCGAGAGGCTGCTTCTATTCCACTGAGTGTGGGAAGGCTGATGTCGAGCAGAATCAAGTCGGGGTTCAGTGCCTCGGCTTTTTGAACTGCTTCCAATCCGTCCGCTGCTTCGCCGATGATTTGCAATTCGTCACGTCGTTTGAGAATCGAGACAACTGACCGTCGCCAAGGCTCGTAATCGTCCACCAAGAGAATGCGGGTGTAGGCCATAGTCGCCCCTTACTCAATGCGCGACCCTAATTAGTTGCGCAAGCAAACGGCCTCACCCCGGCGGAAAGGATGCGGAGGAGACGAGTGTGTATTGGAATCGAAATGTGCTTGCAGAATTTACACGTTCAATGATCCTCCATTCGGTGCTGCAGCGCTGTGACGGCGATCACTGACGCAGTGACGAAGAGTCTCAAACCGCTTAGCAGCCACCACCGACAAGTTGAGGAAATCAGGCCAATTACACGTTTTGACCTGGAAGATGAGCGTAATCCCACGTTGATCGAACTTCCCACTCGAGCCAAATGCAGGATTGAGTGGGCCGATCCCACGCATCGTTGTCCAGTTCGATAGATCACTACTTCACCAGGCCGTAGACTTCGACTTCGCCTCGGGTTGCGAAGTAAACGCGTCCGTTGACCACGATAGGGATCACGAAGCGAGTCGCCAGTGCCGCGCGATCACGCTGGGTGTTTTGCTCCGAAGTGTAAAGGGGTTCGCCGAGCTTGGTTGCGTCGAAGGCATAAAGTACGGCGGGCTTGTCATCGGGGCCGTTCCAGATCTTGGTGGCGATGGCCCACACGATAGCGTTCTTGTTGCCGTCGGCCGAGATGGAAGGAGTGGCGCCGGGATTCTTGAATGTTGTAGAGGATGCTTTTTGCGCGGTGAGTTGACCGTTCTTGATGGCGAAATCACGAAGATTGTCGCCGCTGGCAGCGAAGAAGACGTGGCCGTTCCAGTACGCCATAGCTCCGTAGCCGCCGCCGGCCATGCGAACGATCTGTAGGAGGGCGTCACTGTCGCGGTGGAACCTACCCATGCGGTCGCGGTCGATCACGTAGATCGTCGAATCTTTCGTCGGCTGCAGCAGCAGATGACGATGCTGCCCCGGTTGGTCAGGCAGCAAGAGGGGTCCGCTGGAGCCGATGTCGGAATCAGCCTTACGGATACGGTCCTGATCATGCGGCGTGAAGTAATCGCGGATCGCAAGCGATGAGCCCTCCAGCGCCAATTTCAGAACCGAATCGCCGTAGTCTGTGCCACCGTTTTCCGCACTGAAGGTGCCATTGCCCGTGGGGACGTAGAGGTTGCCGGCGGCGTCGGCGCCAGGTCCGGTGTCGCTGAGCCAAATACCGGCTTCGCTGCCATCGGGCGTCACGTTCAGGACGGCGCGCTGGGCGAGCGTTTGCGGGTCATAGGCCATCACCCAGCCGTGGTAGGGGTCCACGTCGCAGGATGAGGCCCACGTGAGATAGAGCGCGTTGTTGGCGAGCGTGAGCGCAGCGCGTGGATTTTCTTTCAGAGGATTAAATGCGACTACGCCTTTTACTGAACCCTTGCCGTTGCCGGGCACAGCGGCAGAAATGAGTTTCGGTCCCCCTAATTTCTCAACTCCGGTAGTGATTGCGAGCGCATGCAGGCGCTGGAAATATTTGTCCGGGCTCATGGCATGTCTAATCTTGGTACGAGCGAGCACGTAGAGTGTGCCGGTGTTGATGTCAATGACGGGCGTTGAAGTGATGCCCACTTCGGGCCGAATAGACCGGCACTGAGCATCGTCTTCCGACGGAACTATCTCGCCGCGTGCCTTGTCGATCAAACTCACCTGCCACAGCGATGCATCGCCGGGACGATTGGCGTCGAAGGCGTAGACGCTATCGTGCTCGGTGGCAACGTAGAGAACGTCGTGTTTTCCTTTGCCGGGCACTTCGACCGACGGAAGATAAAGCGGCTGCGCGTAGACTGCTCCATCCACTTTGAATGCGCCCAGCTTGCCGAATTGCTGGGCATTGACATTCTGCGGTGTGAGAAGTTTTTCGTGTAGCGTGGCGCCGGTACGGGAGTTGTTGTACTGCGATGTCGTGACTTGCGCGGCACACGGGCTGACGGCCAGCGCCAAAGTGGAAGCGGCGAGGAGAGCGCTGAGGTTCATGGAACGCTCCGGAACGGGTAATCGGAAGACTCTCTCGCCCGGATGCGATTTGCTCGGCCGAGAGTCTGTTCATTTTAGACGTTTTGGAAAAACTGCGGGAAGGAATGCCAGTCAGCTAATATGTGCTATCAAGTCAGAGTTCGCGACATCTGCCCCGCAAATGGGATTTGTTGCGTGTTTCCGGTGACTGCCTTGTTGTTATCAGGCCATTACACGTTTTGACCGCTGGTCACTGAGTGTAACCAGGATGCTTCAACAACCGTCGGAGTGGCAGATAATTGCAGACTGTATGACGGGCGATGAGCATGTTTCACTGCCCGCAAGTTTCTGGACGCAAGGAGCGACTACCATGCCAGGATCAATTGAATCGCCAAGAGGTCTCCATTCCCGTCGTGGCTTCTTTCGATGGGCCAGTTCGCTGGCCGCGGTGCTCAGCGCGGCGCCTATGCTGTCCTCCAAGGCTCTTTCGTCCCCGGCCGTGACGTCAGAGGGGGAGGATTACTATGCCAAGCTTGGGGTCTCACCGATTATCAACGCCGCTGGTACCTATACCACGCTAACGGCTGCCTGCATGCCCCCGATGGTTCTGGCAGCGGTGCAGAAGGCGGGGCTTCATCCTGTGCGATTGCACGACCTGCAGCAGAAGGCTGGTGAGTACATCGCTCGTCGGCTCCGTTGCGAGGGAGCAGTCGTGACTTCGGGCGCTTCGGGAGCGATCAGCCTGGCGACTGCCGCTTGCCTGCAGCATGCAAACAATATCAAAATTCTGGACATGCCGCAGGCGATTGACGGTTTGAAAAATCAGGTCATCGTGCAGCGTGCTCACCGCTATGAGTATGACCGGGCGATGTATCTCTGTGGGGCGCGGGTGACCGAGGTGGTCACAATCGACGACTATAAGCGCGCATGCGGCGTAGGTAATGCAGTCATGACAAATTTTTTCAATGCTGCCGAGGATGAGGATGGCATCGCAGCGAGCGCACAGATTGGTCGAGAAGAGTGGCTGCGGGTCGCGCACGATTACAACATTCCCTGCCACCTGGATGCGGCTGCCGACATGCCGCCGATCTCGAATTTATGGAAATACACCAGCATGGGTTTCGACCTTGTCGCTTTTTCCGGGGGCAAGGGAATACGCGGTCCACAAAACGCAGGTCTTTTACTGGGCCGAAAGGTTCTGACAGACTTGGCCCATGCGAATAATAATCCGGGAGACGGGATCGGCCGCGGCATGAAGGTAGCGAAGGAACAGATTGTGGGCATGGTCGCGGCGGTTGACTGGGTTCTTTCGCAAACAGAAGAGTCGATGCAAGGCGACTACCAGAAGCGGGTCGATCTGATCGCCAGTGCTGTGAAGGGAATCCCTTCGGTCAGGACGGAAATGGTAGTCCCAAAGATCGCTAACCATGTTCCGCATCTGCTTATACGTTTCGACCCAGCAGTCACTGGCGTCACAACTGGCCAGGTCGTCGATGCTTTGCGCATGGGAACGCCTTCGATTGAACTGAACCCGAACACTGGCCAAAAGCCCAACCAGGGCATCCCGGCGGATGCGAACACGCTGGTGGTTGGGGTCTGGATGTTGCAACCCGGTGAAGACGCGATCGTAGGACGGCGAATCCGCGCGGCCCTCACGAAAAAGGCCTGACCCCTGTCATCGGGTCGATAAGCGCTATGGCGATGTTTCGCCAATTGACATGCGGATTTGGAGGTGTAAGCTCCCATGAGCTAGAGACAGCGCCCGAGATGCGCACGAACGTTAATGAATCGAGAGGGAATGATCTACCTCAAGAGCGTATTCGCAGGAATTGTTGCAGTCGTTCTCAGTTTTTGCTTGCTCATTGTTGGCATCGTAATCTACTTGTGGATCACGGCACCCGAAGCTGGCGGCGTGATGGCATCGGACCCGATATCTGTTATTAAGATCGGTCCTCTGCTCGTCATTTTGGGAGTATTTGTGGCTGGCTTTCTTTGGGAGTTCAGGCGTGCGTCACGGTAGCTGATTTGTGAGTGTAATCGGATATTGCACCAACTGAGCACATCGGGACTTATACAATTCCAGGAGCCGGGAGCAAGTGCTGGTGAAAATCCAGCCGCCAACCTGAACGACTTTGGTTGTTGATTTGTAGGTCGATCTTCTCCTATTGCGCTTTGCGACCGGATCAGATAGTGTTTCTGTGCTCCGAAGTTATTCCTCCCTAGCAAGCCCAGGAGCAAGACCCGAATTTCGCCATATACGGTAGAGGCCTGCGCTGCCCGGCCCAGAGGAGATCGCGATGAAAAAATCCCACCTCGCTCTGATATTGCTCGGCAGCCTTTTCAGTTGCGCCGCTGTTGCTCAGACAAAGTCTGTTCCGCGCGTGCCAACGAAATCCGTTGCCTTCGCTCCCGATCCTGCCGTGCCAGCCACGGGCCACGCTACAGTGGCCGCCGATTTCAATGGAGACGAGAAGATGGACATCGCGACGGTGGGAACGACAAACGGAGGACTCACCATCCAGCTGGGCAAAGGCGATGGCACGTTTTTGCCTGCCGTAACCTATCGAGGCGGATATCACTACAACGCGCTCGTGGTCGGAGACTTCAATGGGGATGGAAAGCTTGACGTAGCTGCATCGCTGCCATTCTTGTGCGGCGGCTGCGGTGGATATCCCAGCTATCTGCTGCAGGTTTTCATCGGAGATGGAAAGGGAGCTTTCACCATAAGAGTTCCAAAGCATGTTTACTATGGTCAGCCCCTGGCGGCCGGGGACTTCAATGGCGATGGGAAGATGGATCTCCTCGTAACGAATACCGATTACTACGGCGAGGACTGGTTTCCGTCGATCGCTTTGGGTAACGGCGACGGCACGTTCACTCAGGGGTCCGGGTTTCCCGATACATACCTGCCGACATTCCCAGCAGTGGGTGACGTTAACGGGGATGGAAAACTCGACATTGTCATGCCTGCACTTGACAGCATCGAGGGCTTGGGCATCACTTACGTCTACACGGGAAACGGCGATGGAACATTTCAGAGCACGACGTACGCAGGGACTCAATACTGGGGTTATACGGCAGCGTTGGGCGACTTCAATGGAGATGGGAGACTCGACATTGCCACCGACGCGATTCAAGTCCTTCTTAACAACGGCGACGGTACATTCACCAATGACGCCAACGTAAATGCCAGGATCGGCTCCAGCATCGGAGGCGTTGCGGTTGGCGACTTCAACGGTGACGGTAAAGTCGACTTTGTTGCTGGTGGGTGGCTGACGACTTATGACGGCGCGTTCGCTTTCCTCAGCAATGGCGATGGCACTTTTAATCAGGTGACGGTGGATGGCACGAACACTACCATGCTTCAGGCGGCGCATTTCACCAACGATGGCAAACTCGGTGTGCTAACATCCACGGGCCTTTTCCTACAGACTCCGGCCAGCCTGCTTCCGGCAGCCCTGAGCTTCGGGGATATCGCGGTCAGCACGCAGAGTACTCCGCAGAGTGTGACGCTCACGAACGTCGGCAATGTGATGATGTCGATCAAGAGCATCGGACTTACGGGGACCGGTGCGTCGCAATATAAGCAGATGAATAACTGTGGAGCTTCTTTGGAGGCTGGCAAGAGCTGCCAAATCGAGCTTGTGTTCGCGCCAATTGTTGCCGGTCAAGCATCCGCTTCATTGAGCGTGACTGTGCCGGGAGCGCCAGCTTCGACGGTAACGTTGCTCGGCTACGGAGACTGAAAAAGGTCATTCGCTTAGTGCGGCTCCCTTTGTGATCGTGCAGACGGGAGCCGTTTCATTTTCGGCAGTCAATCTAACTTTTGGGGGTTACCGAGAAGCTTCATCTTGGGTTGCCAAATTGATAGACCAATCCCAATCTTCCCGCGACAATGTGTGCCCGCCTGTCAACTGTTGTTAACAGATGAGATGAGAAGGCCGGTCTCCGGACGGGATGCGGTGTACGCTCCCAAGTTATCGACGTGCTCAAGGCACAGATAAAAAAGGAGACCGGCAATGAAGAAGGTTAGCACCGGCGACGAAGCAGAGCAGGAATATTTCTCGGCAGAAACTGACCATCGGACTCGATTTGGGCGATCGCAACAGCTGGTATTGTGTGCTGGATGAAGCTGGCCGGATCCAACTGGAACAGCGAGTGCGTACAACGGCGAAAGCGTTGCAGGAAGTCTTCGGCGCCATGCCGCGCAGTCGGATCGCACTGGAAATCGGGACGCATTCGCCCTGGATCAGCCGTCTGTTGAGTGAGTTGGGGCACGAGGTGATTGTGGCGAATGCGCGCAAGGTGCGACTGATCGGGGAGAGCCGCAAGAAAGATGATCGGCTGGATGCGCAGAGCTTGGCGCGGCTGGCGCGCATTGATCCCGCGTTGCTGTGTCCGGTGAAGCATCGGAGCGCGCAGGCGCAAGCAGATCTGATGATGATCCGGGCACGTGCCGGACTGGTGCGGGCACGCACGGGGCTGGTCAACACGGCCCGCGGGCTGGCGAAGAGCTACGGCGAACGCTTGCAACGGCTCTAGCGCACGTTGCATCCGCGCCACTAGTTTTTTAGCGTTGTTAGCGGCTGTTCTTTTTGCGAACTTAGAGGTCAAAGCTTTGATCCAATTTCTCCTCTGTGTCCTCCGTGTCCCTGTGGTGAAGATTTTGCTCTTCGCTACCACGCTCCCCACAACATCGAAGCCGTCATCGCCACCGGTAAAAAAATCCCCAGCCGCGCCCACCGCATCTTCGGCGCATTCTCCGGATTCGCTCCCACAATCACGAACCCACCCACCGCCACCACCAACGAAATCAGCAGATTCACTCCCAACACCCACGCGCTCTGCGCAAAGATCGCGCAGATCATCGTCCCCGCAAACACCACAACCCCGACAAACTCCTCACAATTTGGAGCGATCCCCGCCTCTACCACCGGAATCCCGATCTCCTCAATCTCCGCCTTCACCGCCTCAAACTCTTCAATCTTCCGCGGAATCAAAATCCACCGGTACCGATTCGCCGTCCGCAAATACATTCCCCACGAAACTTCCTCTGCCCGCCGGATTTCACTCCGCTTTAACTGTCGCACCGACCCTGCTTCGAACAACCGAACCTCCTCCGCGCACACCTCCACTCTCACCGCTCGCAGCGCCTCCTCCAACTTCACCGGACGCTTCTTCCACCTCCACAAATTCTCCCCCAGCGGCCCTCCAAAGAACACAAACAGCGCGAACAGCACCCACGCGCGCGCCCGTTCGCCAGCCCCAAAAATCCACTCCGGACGCACCATCGCCACCACGCCCGACGCCACCAAAATCGCCGCCGCGCCCACGCAATACGCCATCCGCAGCCGCTTCATATTCCCGACAATTCCCTCAATCTCCCGCTCGCGATACGAATACACGCCCATGCGCCGGATTCTAGCTCTGCCTCTTCGCCCAAGCACTGAAATACCGCGTCAAAAACGACGAAAAATCAAAAGCCCTTCCCGGAATGGCACACCCTCCGAGTCCTCTGTGGTTGAGCTCTGAGCCCCGCCAGGAAACCGACCCCAATTCTCTGCAACCTCCACCCCTCCCCCCGCCTCTAAAGGCCATGCTCCTTCGCGACCAACCGCTCCTCAAAGGACCCTTGTCGCCGTCCCCAAACTCCATTACCCTATGCGCTGGTAGTTTGTATGTTTAGCCCCCACCCCAACCTCGCCGACGAAGTCAACCACAGCATCATCCAGTCCGAAATCGAAGGCGGAGTTTTTCTCAGCGATCTTCCTCCTTCCACCGTGCTCCGCATTCAGACCATGCACCACTGCTACACCGCCGTGCTCCTCGGCGGCAGCGAAGCCATGCTCTCCGGCCATCCCGAGTTTTGCCCCGAGCCCGTGCAAGTGGCCATCGCCGGCTCCACCTGGGGAGGCTCCATGCTCAAGCTCCAATATGTCGGCCGCGGCATGCATCTCGAATTCCGCCATCCCCACTACCCCACTCCCATCATCACCTCGCCCATCCAGGAAATCCGCGACTGCCAATCCGACCTCGCTTGCCAACCCTGCCTCAACTCCGACCTCGGCGTCTCCTAAAACTCGCGCACGTCGGACGTTGGCGTAGTCACCCCTTGATCCTGCCCCTCACCGTCCTCTGTGGTGAAAGATTTTGGCCCCCGGACCCAGCACTCCCACCCATTGACTTGCCACTCCCCAGCCACTACCATTCCCGCGAAGCAGATTCATGCCTCTCACCATCGAATCCCGCGAAGTCGCGCACGTCACCATCCTCGACGTTCACGGACGCATCATCCTCGGCGACGAGATTCACACCCTCCGCGACGCCGTCCGTAACCTCATCGCTGAAAACAAAAAGAAGATCATCCTCAACCTCGCCGACGTCGACTACCTCGACAGCTCCGGCCTCGGAGAACTCGTCAGCTGCTTCACCACCGTCCGCAACGCCGGAGGAGAACTCAAGCTCCTCAAGCTCTCCCAAAAAGTTCACGACATCCTCTTCGTCACCAAGCTCTACACCGTCTTCGACATCCGCGACGACGAATTCACCGCCGTAAAATCCTTCGACTACTTCTTCGCGAAATAATGTAGGACGGACACTCCTGCCCGTTGCCGTTGATTTCGATGTTGATCTTGTTCTGTCATCCTGAGCGAACCGGTGGCAAGCGAAGCGCAGCCACCACGCAGTCGAAGGATCCCTATCCTCTCTTCGTCCCTTCCGCTCTTCGTCTCCCTCCGCCCCCAAAAGGAATTCACACTCGAACCGCCCTCGATACGCCCCAATCCACCCCCCCACCAGCTAGAATGTCCCTAACCAGTTTCACCGGCCATGCAAGTTGCCTGGGGCGGAGCCGCGCACCTCATGGACCATCGCAGTTCAGACGACCGCGCCACCGAGCGCCGCACGCTCGAACAAAAGACTGCCCGCGAACTTATCTGGACCGTCCACCACAATTTTCAAGGATGGACCTGCTCGCAGTGCGAATGGAACTTCCCGCTCCCCACGCTGCTCACCGATTCCGATGCCAAGACCGCTTATGACCGCCTGGCAGCGGTCAAATTCCGCGATCACAAATGCGCCGACCACCTCTCCCGCCTCGGCGCCCCCGACGCCGACAACTTCAGCACGCGCATCCGCAAGCTGGTCTCGCAAGGATTCAAGCCGAAAGACGCCGTCGATCTCTTCCTCCAGGAAATCGCCCTCGAATACCGCAACCAACCAAAGACCCTGGCCCAAGCCAAAGCCGCCGCCGAAGACTTCCTCCGCCGCCTCCGCGCCGGCCTCATCTAAAGTGTTGGACGGACACTCCTGTCCGTCGCCTTTGCTGTTGTTTTGATTTTGGAGGGTGGGATTTCACGAAAGAAAAATTTCTCTGTGACGTTGGATTTGTCATCCTGAGCGAAGTGGCGGCAAGCAACGCGCAGCCGCCACGCAGTCGAAGGATCCCTTCAATCTTCGCCGATTCCACCGCCCTCATCGAATTCGCCGACGCTATAATCAACCCTTTCGCCAAGGATCCCGCATGAAAAATCCGGTCCGCTTCCTCCTCTACGTCCCCGTTCCCTGGGTCTTCGTTTTGATTTATCTTCTCGGCGTTTTTTTAGAACACCACGTCCCAGAATCTCTGCGCCCGACCGCCCTAACTCCAAACGCCGCCATGTGGAGCACGTACGCCGGAGCCGCCTTCTTCGCCGTAGGTTTGGTGATCGCCGGATGGGGCTGGGGAATCTTTCGCAAGGCGCGCACCACGACCGTTCCCGGTAAGTCATCCGCCGCGCTGGTAACCTGGGGACCCTATCGCTTTACGCGAAATCCCATGTACGTCGGCCTCACTTGCTGTTATCTCGGCGAGGCCGGACTGTTGAGACAGCTCTGGCCCGTCCTCGTGCTGCCTCTCATGATTGCCTACCTTAATTGGACGGTGATCCCCGTCGAAGAAGCCCGACTCACGCAAGTTTTCCCCGAAGACTATGAGCAGTATCGCTCAAGAGTGCGCCGCTGGATTTAAGCGCCATCGCAGCGTGATCTCAAATTCAATCTGTCGTCCTGAGCGAAGTGGCGGCACTTTTTTCTTGATCTCAAATTCGATCTGTCATCCTGACCGAAGTGGCGGCAAGCAACGCGCAGCCGCCACGCAGTCGAAGGACCCCTGCACTCCTCGCCAGTCCCGTTGCTCTTATCGTCCTTAGCACAGCCGCCCCCAGCCCTCTGTGGTGAGAGTTTTTCCCCCTAATTCCTTATCCCCATCTCCCCCAAAATCCACGCGTAATCAAACGCCGCCTCATGCAGCCGGTCGTATCTTCCCGACGCTCCACCATGCCCCGCCGGACTCAAATTCACCTTGAAGATCATCGTATTGTGATCCGTCCGCGTCGCCCGCATCTTCGCCACATACTTCGCCGGCTCCCAATACATCACCTGGCTGTCATTGAACGAAGTCTTCACCAGCATGTCCGGATACGCCTTCGCCTCGATGTTGTCATACGGGGAATACGTAAGCATGTAATCGAACGCCGTCTTCTCCTTCGGATTCCCCCACTCCTCAAACTCTCCCACCGTCAGCGGCAACGTCTCATCCAGCATCGTGTTCATCACATCCACAAACGGCACGCCCACGAGCGCCGCATGAAACAGATCCGGACGCATGTTCAGCACCGCCCCCATCAGCAGCCCACCCGCGCTCCGGCCTTCGATCACCAACCGGTTCTTCGATCCGTACCCGCGCTTCACCAGGTCTTCCGCGCACGCAATAAAATCGGTGAACGTCGTCTTCTTATTCATCATGCGGCCCGCATCGTGCCACGCCTTCCCCATCTCGCCGCCGCCGCGAATGTGCGCCACCGCCGCTACTACTCCCCGATCGACCATGCTGAAAATATTCGAATTGAAGAACATGTCGATCGAAATCCCATACGACCCATACCCATACAAGTACAGCGCGCCTTTCCCATCCATCTTCGCGCCCTTCAAATGCACCACCGATACCGGGATCTTCGCTCCATCGGCCGCCACCGCATAAATCTGCTCCACCTGATATTTCTTCGCGTCGTATCCGCCGGGCACTTCCTTCTGCTTCAGCAGCGTCGAAGTCCCTTTGTCCATGTCATACGCAAATACCGACGCCGGTGTAATCGGAGACTGGTACCCATAGCGGAACTCCGTCGTGTCGTACACCCGATTCACATACGAATACGCCGCATACGCCGGCTCCGGAAAAGCGATATCTTTCGATTTCCCGTCCCGCAAATCGATCACCCGAATCTGCGGCAGGCCGTTCGCCCGCTCATAGAACACGCAATAGTTTCGGAACAGGTCAATGTCGTCCAGCATGATGTCGGGATTGTGCGCCACCACCTCATGCCAGTTCGCGCTTCCCGGATCCGTTACCGGAGCCCGCACCAGCCGGAAATTCCTCCCCGTATCATTTACGCGAATATAGAATGAGTCCCCGTTGTGGTCGGGATAGTACTCCACACCCTGCTTCCGCGGCTCAATCACCTTCCACTCCGCTGTCGGATCGGCCGCTGGAATAAACCGCGCCTCGCTCGTCGTGTGGCTCCCCGAAATTAAGAAGATATATTTCTGGCTCCGCGACTTGTTCGCTTCCATTTCAAACCGCTCGTCCTTCTCCTCATACACCACCGGATCCGCGTTCGCTGATCCCACCGTGTGCTGGTACAGCCGGTACTGCCGCTTCGACACCGCATCTTCCTGCGTATAAAAAATCGTCTGGTTGTCGTTCGCCCACACCACCGACCCCACGCGCTCCGCGTGATCCTCCAACGTCTTTCCCGTCCGCAGATCTTTTACCGCCAGCGTGAACTGCCGGAATCCCGTGTTGTCATACGAATACGCCAGCAGATTCCCATCCGGACTCACCGCATACGCCGCCACCGACATGAACGCCTGTCCCTTGGCCATCTCGTTGATGTCGAGCAGCACTTCTTCGGGTGCGTCCATGCTGCCTTTACGACGGCAGCGAATTCCATACTGCTTCCCCGCCTCGGTCCGCACATAATAGAAGTAGTCTCCTTCTTTGTACGGAACGTCCACATCCGTCTCCTTGATCCGCCCCACCATCTCGCCGTACAACTTCTTCTGAAAATCCTCCGTCGGCTTCATCACCGCATCGGTGTAAACATTCTCCTGCTCGAGATAAGCCCGCACCTCCGGATTCGGCTTGTCCCGCAGCCAAAAATAGTTGTCCACCAAAGTGTGCCCATTGACCTCGGTACTATGCGCAACCTTCTTCGCCACCGGCGGCGCCGGTAGTTGCGGCCCGGGATCCGCAGCGCGGCTGTGACCAACAGACTTCGCTGGGTCATTTCCGCCAGTCGTGTTCGAGGGAACCTGCGCGGCACACGTTGCCGCAATCAACCCAACCACCGACACCAGCAACAGCGCCCCGCCCAGCACCCGCCGTAAAAATACCTTCATAAAAATTTCCTCCAAAATAGTTTCAACCATCGACCTCGAAAAAAACTCTTGTCATTCCGACCCTGAGCGAAGCGAAGGTGGAGGAACCTGCTGTTCTCGTCCCCTCTGCACAAACCCGAAGTCAGGATCAATTCCAACCCGCCCCTGCACAAACCGGAAGACCAGGATCGATTTCAACCTGCACCCTGCACGAACGGGAAGGGCTCGAGTTCACTCGTGCCGTTAGGTCCCAGAAGTGAAGCCGCGCTTTAGCGCCTGAGGTACCGCTCTTTGCAGCCTTCAGGATGCTCCGGGTGCCCCATTTCTCGCGCGTTCTTTGCGTGAGAAGTGGGGATTTGGAACCAAGAAACTCCCGCGTTCGCACCCATAGCTGCGCAACCGTGGAAGAGCGGCGCTTCAGCGCCGCGTCAGCCCACAAAATATGTCTCGGGCTTCAGCCCGTTGGCTCGCGCGAGCCCAGCGACCGTAACCATACTCTCGCTCCCCGCCGACTTGCAAACGCCCGCCCAGTCGCGAAGCGGCGAAAGAATGCAGCCCACGGCGCAAGCCGCGGGAATCTCACCCGGATAACCAACCCAGCCCCGGAGGGGAGAGAGAAACGACAGCACAAGCCCGACCCGCACTTCCCGTTTTCTCCGAACCAAAGTGATAAACATCAACCCGAATTTCCCACCCACCTCTTAAGATCCGGGGCTGAACCCTATGGACCCAAGCCCCGAAAGGGCCCCGAAAGCACACTTCCATTCCACCGCCCATAACCACACTGGTTCTCCTCCCACCCTGCTCCCCACCACGATCTAAAAAAATGCCCCACCAACTCTCCAACTCACCCATCGCCGAACCAAGCTAATAAACAATTCCACAAACCGTACGGCGCGTCCCACGAATGCTGCGGTACTCCAATATCCGCATCGAACCCTGCTCCCTTTCCCCCCAAGAATCGAGCCCCACTCCCACCAATGACTATCCTGATTCCCCCTCGCCAAAATCGCGGAGGGAACAAAAAAGGCGGCCGCAAGCAAGGCCGCCCCCTTCGTTTTTGCTCAGGACTCGGGACTCAGGACTCGCTAATCCCTACTTCTTCCCCCTCAACATCTCCACCACCCGCTCATAATCATCTACGGTCGAATACTCAATCACGATCTTCCCGCGACCCTTCCGGTCCCGAATCCTTACCCGCACTCCCAACATGCGCTCCAGATCGGTCTGCGCCGCCCGTACATTCGGATCCACCCACCGCGCCCCGCTCTTCTTCTTCATTGCTCCCGGCATCCCCGGCACTGGATCGGCCAGCCCGGTCATCCGCATGATCAGCATCTCGACCTGCTCGAGGGTCAGCTTCTTG
>Ga0070714_100000110_pt1 | contig 68074 bp, 65 predicted proteins | sample LARL83metaG_FD_65450 | JGI IMG/M metagenome (GOLD analysis project Ga0070714, IMG submission 65450) | Corn, switchgrass and miscanthus rhizosphere microbial communities from Kellogg Biological Station, Michigan, USA - LAR L8-3 metaG | ecosystem: Host-associated > Plants > Roots > Rhizosphere ... | reverse complement strand
TTGATCTGGGACTTCTCCCCTAGCTCCAAGAATTCTCTGTCTGATTGCCGGTGACCACGGCGTCCGCTGGCCGCCTGCGGAGGGAACGGATCCGTGCCGCGGAACGGAGCGGAGGCCGGGGTAAAGGCGTGGTCGGCTCGATCGTCGCGGGCGTGTGCGAGATGGTCCGGGAGTTCGCCCGGGGAGGTCGTTCCTCCTGGCAAGGGTCCGGTCGCCTCCCCGTCCCGCGAGGGTGGCCGCCACCGAAGTGCAGGCGGCAGTGGGGAAGCTCGCGGATCCGTCGGTGCCGTTGTTCCAGGTCCAGGTCCAAGTCCAGGTGCTGGCGGTCGCGGAGAGCGAGATCGCAGGCCGGGCTGCATGCCGGCTGAAATTGCGTCGGCGCTGGACGCGGCGAACTCCCGGCCCTCCGCTGAATCGCCCGTCTGGAAGATAACCGGCCGTCCCCGCGGGCTGCGCGGCACGTTGAACTGCCCGCGGACGTCGAAGAAGGAATCTCTATGATCAAAACGGCCGGCCGTTACCCGGCCATCGCCAGTGCTACCTGAGCCATGGCTCGCCAGGAACGTGCCGACCGCCTTGCTCGCGACGATCTCGTCGCCGGACCAGGAGTCGAACAGCTCCCAGGTGGTCTCCAGAAACGTCCGGGCCCGCTCGTAACTGTCCTCCTGCGCGAGGTAGCCACCGCGCCGCGTTCCGGTGACACACAGGTCGATGACAAGCTGGAGTTTTCTCGCCTGTCTTGAGAACAACACGCTGGAAACGCTATTGTCAATTAACTGGATAGGAATACTAGTTATCTGTGAGGTCGGGTGGGGTTGGTGGCACTGCCGGATTTCCTGGTGATCGGCGCGCCGAAGGCGGGCACCACCGCGCTGCATACCGCACTCGCGCGGCATCCAGGGCTCTACCTGTCGCCGGTGAAGGAGCCTAAGTTCTTCCTCACCGACGGGCCGCCGCCCACCGACGGTGGGCCAGGCGACGCGCAGACGTACCGGGAGCACGTCTGGCGGCGGGCCGACTACGAGGCGCTGTTCAACGGCGCGCCGCCCGGCGCGCTATGCGGCGAGTCCACGCCGTTCTACCTCTACGACCTCGCTGCGCAGCGGCGGATCCGGGATCTGATCCCGGACGCCAGGCTCATCGTGATCCTCCGCGATCCGGTCGAGCGAGCGCACTCGAACTGGGCGCATCTGTGGTCGGCCGGCCGGGAACCGATCGGGAATTTCGTGCGCGCCTGCGCCGAGGAAGACCGCCGGGTCGCCGCGGGATGGTCAGCGTTTTGGCACTACACCCGGCTCGGCAGGTACGGCGAGCAGCTTGAGCACCTGTTCCGGCTGTTCCCCAGGGAACAGGTGCTGATCTTCCGGTATGTCCGCCTGCTCGACGAGCCATCGCGGATCCTGGACGAGATCTGTGCCTTCCTGGGCGTGACACAGGGTCTCATCTCGGATGTCCCGCGGGAGAATGTGACCGCTCATCCCGAGCACTCGGCCGCGCACGCCGCCCTGTCCCGCGCGCTTCGCAGTGCCGAGGCTGCCGGACGGCACCTGCCCGGTACCGCGGCTGCCGCCCTCACGACCAGGATCGAGCGGTTCCTGCAACGCGACGCTCGCCCTCGCCAGCCGCTGACCTGGGCAGAACGACAGGTTGTGCTGCCGCAGCTGGAAAACGACATCCGCCTGCTCGAAAAGGTCACTGAGATGGACTTCAACGACTGGCTGCGGCCGAGGGAGCGGTCTGGCGGGCTGGTCGGCGCCCGGCCGCCCGGGCAGCGCCAGGCCCGCAACGGCCGCAGGCGCGACGACCAGCCGGTCAGTCAGTGAAGCTCGGTCCTGAGGTCGTGCGCGCCGTCGGCACGGGTCATCTCGTAATACAACCGGTGCCGCCCGCCGGGGAGCGCAAGCACCTCCAGATAGCGAAGCCCGCCGGCGCCGTAACGTGACCGGACGGCAGGGCCGGCGCCGACAGCGGTGAGTGCGGCTGGGTCGGTGCCTGACGCGATTCCGGTGCGTTCCTCGTAATTCTCGGCAGCGCTGGCGCGGCCGTCGTAGCAGGCGGTGATCGTGCCGCCGTCGACAAGAACGGCGGTGACCCGTGTGCCGCGGCTGTCCCAGGCTCCCGGGCGGCCGGCCAGCGCGGTCCCCTGCCACGTCCAGTCGAGCCCGTCGCCGCTGGTCGCGTAGTCGGTAACCATCTGGTCGGCTTCGTCGGGGTCGGCCAGCGGATGGCACGATGCCCAGAGGCTCCAGACCCCGTCCTGGTGGCGGATCACCGGGTCCTTCACCCCGGTCTTCTCGTCCCCCGGTAGCACAACGACGCGCTGCCGGGCGTCAAAGCGCGAGGGATGGCTGGCTTGCAGCAGCTCGACCCGCCAGTGCTTGGTGCCCGGGGTGGCGCAGCTGACGTAGAGCCGCCATCCCCCGGCCGGATCGCGGACCAGGGCGGGCCGCTCCAGCGAGTCGGTGGCGAATTCCTCCCGGGTGAGGGTGAGGATCGTCTCGAAGCGGACCCCGTCGGCGGAGCGGGCCACCTTCACCGCATAGCCGCGTCCGGCGCCCACCGGACGCCGCAACCGGTACGCGAGGTAGAGGCCGTCCTCGCCGACGGCCGCGCTCGGCGCGCCTGCCCAGTACCCCTGCCCCGCTCCTGGCGGAGCGATCGCGACCTCGGACGTGTCCGGCCTCGGCAGCAGCGAGGCCGGCCAGTCAGCTCGGCTCACGGTCAGACCTCCTTGTCGGCAGCGGCCGGCACCAGCCCCTGGCGGCCAGGCCAGGCACGCCGGATCAGCAGGTACATCTCGCACCCCAGGCAGAACCCGAAGACCCCGTTCAGGCACGCCGCGGCGAGTGCGAGGGCGGTCGCGAACACGCCGAGCCAGGTCACGCCCGCCGCGTACCCGGCCACCCCGGCGATCGCGAAGACCAGCCCAACCGCCTGGGCGAACCGCGGCGGCGCTTCCTGCTCCAGCTCGGCGGGCGGTCCGAGCCGCGGTCGGATCAGCCGCCGGTACACGAACCCGTATGGCGCATAGCGCAGGCCGAACACCGCCCCTGCGGCGAAGACCAGTGCCTGAGCGGCGAGCAGCCACACGCTCCCGGTGATCAGCACCACGGCCAGCACAAGCGTCGTAATTACCGCACCAACGCGGGGGCCTCGGGGATCTATGCCCATGCGCGCTCCCCTCCCGGGTTCGGCGAGCAGACCTGCTACATGCTGCCGGCCAGACGAATAGACAAGCAAGTCTATCAGGAAAGTGGAAAATAGGCCGGCCGACTCGAGAGGGCGGCGCGGTACCTGGCGACGTCATCCGCCGGCTGCGGCTGGACGACCTCAATCCGGATGACGTCGCCGACGGCATCTACCGCGCATCGCAGTTCGCCCTGGAGATGATCCGGGCCAGCCTGCCGGCCTGCATGACCCTACGTAAGCGCCAGGGAGTTGCTGATCCGCCCGCTGATCGCGCCGACCGCTTCCACGACGCGTTCGGCAGCGCGCGGCACCGGGTGTACATGTCCGCCACGCTCGGGGACGGCGGGGAGCTGGAGCGCGCGTTCGGCCAGCGCACAGGTGCCTTGGTGCTCAGGCATCGGCTTCGATGGCGAAGGTGTTGCCGTCTGGATCCTGAAACCATGCGATACGTCCACCGCCCGCTCGAGCGGTGATGCCTTTGGCATCGTGCTCAACCCCGTCGTAGCGGGCGAAGTCGATGCCGGCGGCGGCGAGCTCGTCAACGACCTTGTCGATGTCGTCGACATACCAGACTGCCATTGTCGCCGCTGACTTCCCCGCGGTGTCCGACTGGTACACGTTCAGCGCCGGGCCGTCACCAGAACCGTAGACGCGGCTGCCGTCGGGGATGCTGGCGCTAGGACCGGCGTGCAAGGCGTGCAGACCGAGCTTTCCTTCGTAAAACGCGATTGCTCGCTGAATGTCGGACACGGCGACCGAAGCTCGCACGGGGAAATCGCTCAAGGGCATGATCCACCCTCCCACACCCGCTGTCCGGGTTCCGGCAGTCCCGCCGGGAGGTCCCCGTCCTCGTCCGCAGAAGCCTCGGTTGCGCACGGGCGAGCCGGAGACCCTTTTGCCACGTATGGGCCACCGACCAGGCCTGCGGCCACGTGCGAGCAACGGACTTCGGCCGCCAATCCGCGATCGCGGCGGCCACTGCCGGCATCCACGATGACTCCGCAGCTGGTACCTGGATGCGCCGGCATACCGAGTGCGACCCCCGAGGATGCCGATGGTGCCAACGGGCCGGGAGACCCCCCACCCGTTGGCGCCATCGGCACGCGAGACGGGGACCCGTTGGCACCATCGGCACGAACGGGACCGGCACGAAGGGACCCGGCACGAGGGGACCGGCGCGAGGGGGACCGGCACGAGGGGAACGGGCCGAGGGGGACCTGCACGAAGGGGACCGGCACGAGGGGGACCGGCACGCACGGGACCGGCACGCACGGGACCGGCACGCACGGGACCGGCACGAGGGGGACCGGGACGAAAAATCGGCGCCTGGGGTTTCTTTAACTAATGATGTTTGGTGTTAGAATCGGGGGCATGGGTACCAGGGATCTGGCGTCGGTGAGCAGCCTGGAGGATCCGGTACGCCGGCGGCTGTACGAGATCGTCAGCTCGCGGCCGGCGCCGATATGCCGCGACGAGGCGGCATCCTCGGCCGGGGTCGGCCGCTCGCTGGCCGCCTACCACCTTGACAAGCTCGTCGAGTCCGGGCTGCTGACCGTGACCTACCAGCGGCTCGGCGGGCGCAGCGGGCCCGGCGCGGGCCGGCCCGCCAAGCTGTACGCGAAATCGGACCGCGAGTTCGCGGTGTCCGTGCCGTCGCGTGAATATGAACTCGCGGCGCGGATTCTGCTCCAGGCCCTCGAAGGCCTCGAGAGCCGCACCGCCCTGCATGACGCCGCCCACCGGCTGGGCACGGAGCTCACCCGCCCCGGGAAAGCCGGTGACCCGCGCGAATTGTCCCGCATCCTGCAAGATCACGGCTACGGTCCCGCCGTCGGTGACGAAGTCATCCGGCTGCGCAACTGCCCTTTCCATCATCTGGCAGAACGAAATCGCGACATCGTCTGCGGCATGAACTTGTCCCTGATCGGCGGAGTGGTCGCGGGCCTGCGCCTGCCGGACTGGCGGCCTGTCCTGGACCCCCGGCCCGGCCACTGCTGCGTGGCCATCGAGGAGCACACGTCATGAGCCACCCGGCACTGCGCGTCGCGAGCGACGTCGCGTCCGTCGACATGGAAGCGGCGGAGCACGCCGCGGCTGGCTTCCTGGCCGCACTCGGCGTCGACCTCACCCGGGAGGGACTGCAGGACACCCCGGGCCGGATGGCCCGCGCCTATGCGGAGCTGTTCGACGCGCGCCCGCTGAAGCTGACCACTTTTCCGAACGACGAGGGCTACGACGAGCTGGTACTCGCTCGCGCCATCCCGTTCCGTACCGTGTGCGAGCATCACCTGCTGCCCTTCTCCGGGGTCGCGCACGTCGGCTACCTGCCCGGCGAGCGGATCCTCGGACTGTCCAAGCTGGCCCGGCTCGTGCATCATTTCGCCGCTCGGCCGCAAACCCAGGAGCGGCTCACCAAGCAGGTCGCCGACTGCCTGATCTCCCGGCTTCGGGCCCAGGGCGTCGGCGTCGTGCTGGAGGCCGAGCACTCGTGCATGACCCTGCGCGGAGTGCGCGCCCACGGCGCGAAAACCGTGACGTCCGCGCTGCTGGGCACGCTGCGCTCGGACTCACGTTCCAGGGCCGAGTTCTTTGCCCTGGCGGGCGTACCCGGTTAACCACTGCTCAAGGGAGAGTCAGACAATGACCGCGAATGAAGCGTTTGTTATCGCCGGGGCGGGCCTGGCGGGTGCCAAGGCCGCGGAGACGCTCCGTGCCGAGGGTTACGCCGGCCCGGTGGTGCTGATCGGCAACGAGAAAGAGCGGCCGTACGAGCGTCCCCCGCTGTCCAAGGACTACCTGATGGGCAAGGCCGAGCGCGAGTCGATCTACGTCCATCCGCAGGACTGGTACCCCGAGCACGACGTCGAGCTGCGACTCGGCAGCGCCGTCACCAGCGTCGACCCTACGCGGCACGAGATCGCGCTCGCCGACGGCACCCGGGTCGGGTACGCCAAGCTCTTGCTCGCCACCGGCTCGTCCCCGCGCCGCATTCAGGTGCCGGGGGCTGGCCTGCGGGGCGTGCACTACCTGCGGACGGCCGGCGACAGCGACTCGATCAAGCAGGCGTTCGGTGAGGCGGAGCGCGTGGCGGTGATCGGCGCGGGATGGATCGGGCTCGAGGCGGCCGCCGCGGCCCGCGCCGCCGGCGCCGAGGTCACCGTCGTGGAGATGGCCGAACTCCCGCTGCTGCGGGTGCTCGGCCGTGAGGTGGCCGAGGTCTACGCCGGGCTGCACCGCGACAACGGCGTCGACCTGCGCATGGGCGTCCAGGTGGACGACATCACCGGTGCTGGCGATCGCGTCAGCGGAGTGCGCCTCGCGGACGGCGGCCACATCCCGGCAGACGCGGTCATCGTGGGGGTCGGCATCACGCCGAACACCCAGCTCGCGGAGGAGGCCGGGCTGGAGATCAGTGACGGCATCGCGACCGACGCCTCGCTCCGGACCTCGGACCCGGACATCTACGCGGCCGGCGACGTGGCGTGCGCCTACCACCCCCTGCTGAAGTCAAGCATCCGGGTCGAGCACTGGGCCAACGCGCTGAACCAGCCGCAGACCGCCGCCAAGGCGATGCTCGGCCAGGATGCCGCCTACGACCTGCTGCCGTATTTCTACACCGACCAGTACGACCTCGGCATGGAGTATTCCGGCTACGTGGCGCCCGGCGGCTACGACGAAGTGGTCTTCCGCGGCGACAAGCAGCGGCGTGAGTTCATCGCGTTCTGGCTCCGCGATGGCCGGGTGCTGGCCGGCATGAACGTCAACGTCTGGGACGTCAACGAGCAGGTCCAGGCGCTGATCCGGCGCGGTGCGGCCGTGGACACCGGCAGGCTGGCCAACCCGGACATCGGGCTCGAAGAGGTCTAGCCTGATCGTCGTGCCAGGCCGTCACGATTGAAGTGGCGGACGGCGCCGGTTATCCTGGAGGGTTTTCCACCCTGAGTTCATCTCCGTAACCCACGCATCTGGCACGCACTTTACTCTTATTTTCATCCGCCGCGGCGCAGGAGTTTCAGCCTGCGCGTGCCGTTACATTTCATAACCGCCTTACATGACATTTTTGTAATCTACGAGAGCGCCAATTACCGAAGGTTGACAGCCTCGTGCTGTAGCCGTTATGTCTTTATGGACGGCGGCGGCCGTTCCCTTCGAGCTGTAAGGCGTACTTTGGAACGACCCCGCCATCCGTGTGTCCTCCCCATCCTCAGTGGGCGAGAGATAATCAACCTGGCCCTGCTCCTCAGCTTTCCCGCAGTTGCGCTAGACGAATTCCTGAGAAGCCCAGCCGCGCAGTTCGAGGCCCAGCCAGCGCTTCAGCTTCAGCACTGGATAACCGAATCGCTGATGACGATTCCGCTGTTCGCCGTCGGCATCTGGGCGGGGGACCGGATTGCCGGCCGGGTGGGGCTCGGCGTCGCGAGCCGGCCGGCGATCCTCCGGCGGGCGCTGCTGATCGCGCTGTGTGCCGCCGTCGCGCTCATGCCGGTGTGGTTCGAGCGTGACAAAACCGACGCCCTCGTCCATGCACAGGCGCTGGTCACCCCCCATTCGCATGGCAGCGTCGACGTCTACTGGGTCGGCTCGGCGGTGATCCTGGCGCTGGTCTGCGTGTGCCTGGTTCCCGCCGCGGCATGGGCGGGCTACGGCGTCGCCCGCCTCCTGGACCGCCGGCCGGCCAGCCGCCGCAAAGCACTTGTCACGTCACGCCGCGTCCTGGGCTTGGGCGGCGCGCTGGTGCTGGTGCTCGCGGCGGCGGCCGGGCCGGTGCTGGCCTGGCTGCTGCACAACGCGGCGGAACCCGCGTATGCCAGCCAGGTCAACTACACGAGCGCGCTGCTGGCGGTACCCGCGCACTCGCACGCGTTCTTCGGCGGACGCCATCCGCATGTGGCGACCGGAGCACCGGTTACGGCCGCGCCGTTCGCCTTGGCCCGCCAGATCGCACACGCCTTCCAGGACGGCCTGGTAGGTCAGGCCGCCGGTCTCCCGGTGGCGGTCACGGCACTGCTGTGGAAAGGCACGGCGGCGCTCAGCACGGCAGCAAACCCAACCGCGGCGGAAACCTGATGGAGGTACCGGAAAGATGACTCAGCACCGCCGAATCACCCGCAGGGATCTGCTGAAGGTCGCCGGCCTAGCCGGAGCAGGCGCCGCGATCCGCTTCGAGGCACCCACCCTGTTCCAGAGCGCGAACGCCTCGGTTCAGGTGTCGCAGTCGCCACTGGACGGCGCTAGCGTCAGCAAGTTCGTCACGCCGCTGCCCACCTTCGTGGGCCGCCGCGTTTCCGGCAGCGCCGTGCAAGTGAACATGCTCGAGTTCCAGCAGCACGTGCTGCCCGACTCGTTCTACACCTCGCTGGCGAGCCCGTTCCGGAACGGCACCTACGTGTGGGGGTACGCGATCGGGTCATCGAGCGCGGCCGACGGCTCGCTCCGGCCGCAATACCCTGGCGTGACGGTCGAGGCCAGAAAAGGCACGGCCACCACGGTCAGATATGTAAACAACCTTCCCCAGAATCCGGTGCTGCGGAAATACCTGACCATCGATCAGACGATCCACTGGGCGGATCCGCTCCAGCAGGGAATGCAAATGAGCCCGTTTAACGGGCCGATCCCCACCGTCGTTCACCTGCACGGCGGCGAGGACCAGTCGACCTCCGACGGCGTGCCAGAAGGATGGTTCACTAACAACGGCCTGCACGGTAAGGGCTATTCCACTCACGCCCCTACAAGCGCCAATTCGGCCGTTTACCTTTATCCCAACAACCAGCAGGCGACCACGCTCTGGTTCCACGACCACGCGCTGGGCATCACCCGCATCAACGTGTTCTCCGGGCTGGCCGCGTTCTACTTCCTGCGCGACCAGTACGACACCGGCCTGGCCGGCAACCCGCTCGGCCTGCCGGCGGGCAACCAGGAGATCGAGCTGATGATCCAGGACCGGCAGTTCGACACCAACGGTCAGCTGCTGTTCCCCGACGGCAACGCCAATCCCTCGCTGGTGGACGGGCCGCCGAGCAACCCGGGCATCCACCCGTTCTGGATCCCGGAATTCTTCGGTGACACGATGCTCGTCAACGGCCGGACCTGGCCGTTCCTCAAGGTCGAGCCGCGCCGCTACCGGTTCCGTTTCGTCAACGCCGCCAACGCGCGGTTCGTGCGCATGGGCCTGGTCGACGCGTCCAGCGGCGCGACCGGGCCGGCCATGTACCTGATCGGCACCGACGGCGGGCTGCTGGACACCCCGGTCACGCTGCTCGGTCAGCCCGAACCGGTCAACGACGGCACGCCGACGCCGTCGACGCGGCTGTTCCTCGCCCCGTCCGAGCGGTCCGACATCATCATCGACTTCGCGGGTCACGCGGGAAAGACCTTCACGCTCACCAACGACGGCCAGGTCCCGTTCCCCAGCGGGTCAGAGCTCGACCCGGCCGACCCCACCCGCCAGGTCATGCAGTTCCAGGTCACGCTGCCGCTGTCCAGCAGGGACACCACGTACAACCCGGCCAGCGGCAGGCCGCTGCGGGGCGGCGCGAACCAGGAACCGGCCATCGTCCGGCTGGTCAACCCCGCCACCGGGGCGCTGGCCGCCGGGGTCACCCCGAACGCCACCCGTCAGCTGGTCCTGTTCGAGTTCGAGGACCCGTTCGGCAACGGCGGCAACACCGCGGGCACGCCGGTCGAGGACCTGATCAACAACACCAAGTGGAGCGGCAAGCGCGACGGTGGCGGGAACACCCCGGTTCCGGGTTCCGGATCAGACCAGTTCGGCCAAGGCCTGTTCATCACCGAGCTCCCCAAGATCGGGTCGACCGAGGTGTGGGAGTTCCTCAACTCGACGGTGGACGCGCACCCGATCCACATCCACCTGATCCAGTTCCAGCTCCTCAACCGGCAGGCCGTGGTCATCGACCCGAACACGGGCCAGCCGACGTACCTGGACGCCTGGGCGGCCGCGTTCCCCGGCGGCGTCTTCAACGGCGAGGCCGCGGACGGATCGTGGAGCCCGATCACCTATCAGCCGGGGACGATCATCCCCGGCTACGGCCCGCCGAAGAACTACTTCAACCCGAACGCCGACGGCGCCATGGGCGGCAACCCGGCCTTCTCCTCGTTCCTGACCGGCCCGGTGATCCCGCCCAACCCGAGCGAGGCGGGCTGGAAGGACACCGCCAAGGTGTTCCCCGGCTACGTGAACCGCTATGCGATCCGCTGGGCGCCGCAGGCCACCGCGATCAACGGCGTCAAGCCCGGGCAGAACCTGTACTCGTTCGACCCCACCGTGGGTCCCGCGTACATGCTGCACTGCCACATCCTCGACCACGAGGACAACGAGATGATGCGCCCGTACATCCCGGTGCACTAATGGAGCAGGGCTCATGCCAGGCATGAACTCGGGCCTGAACGCGGACGACCCCACGCTGGTCGCCGCGTTCAGGTCCGCCCTGCTGCACCAGCTGGGCGTCATCGCAGCGATCTTCGTCCTGCTCCTGCTGGCCTACTGGCTGGTGCGGAACCGGCGGATTGCGGCCGGCCAGCCGCCGCGCCAGACCGGACCGGCGGCAGAACCGCAGGCACGCCGGGTGCTCCGCGTCGCGTTCGGCGTGCTGTGGATCGTCGACGGGATCCTCCAGGCCCAGCCGAGGATGGTCGTGGGCCTGCCGTCCCTGGTGATCCAGCCGGCCGCGTTCGCCTCGCCGCACTGGGTGCGGGATGTGGTGAACACGGGCGGCACGATCTGGTCCTATCACCCGGTTCAGGCAGCCGCCGCGGCGGTCTGGATTCAGGTCGGCCTGGGGATGTGGCTGATCGTCGCGGACGAAGGCTGGTGGTCGCGGCTGGCCGGGCTGGCCAGCATGGCCTGGGGCCTGGTCGTCTGGGTGTTCGGCGAATCGTTCGGCGGGATCTTCGCGCCGGGCCTGAGCTGGCTCACCGGTGCCCCCGGAGCGGTCCTGCTCTACGTGGCGGCGGGCGCGCTTGTCGCGCTGCCGTTCCGTGCCTCGCGGTTGATCTTGCCGGTCGCCGGCCTTTTCTTCACCGGCATGGCGGTGCTGCAGGCATGGCCAGGACGCGGCTTCTGGCAGGGCGGCAGTTCCGGGACGCTGACCGACATGGTCCAGGCGATGGCGGGGACCACCCAGCCGCACGCGCAAGCGAGGATGGTGTCCGCGTTCGCGTCGTTCGACACCAGGCACGGGTTCGCGGTGAACCTGTTCGCGGTCATCGCGCTCGGCCTGCTCGGCCTGGCGTTCGTCACCGCCCGGCCGCGGCTGCTGCGCGTCGCGGTGCCCGCCGCGGTCGTGTTCTGCCTGGCCGACTGGGCGCTGGTACAGGACTTCGGGGTGCCCGGCGGCCTCGGCACCGACCCGAACAGCATGGTCCCGTGGGTGATCCTGCTGTGGGCTGGCTACCTCGCTGTCATTCAGGCCGAACGACCGGTGGTGCCAGTCACCGGGACCGGTTTCTCGATCGAGGCGTTGCGTCCCGCCGCGCTTCGCGAGGCCCTGGCCTCGGCCAGCGCTCGTTCGGTGGCCGCGGTCGGAGCGATCGGCGTCGTCCTGGTCGGTGCCGCGCCCATGGCGGCCGCGTCGGCGGACCAGAACGCGGACCCGATCATCGCCAGGGCGGTCGCCGGCGCGTCGGCGCGGGCCGACCAGCCGGCCCCGGGCTTCGGGCTGACCGACCAGTCGGGGCGTCCGGTCAGCCTGGGTTCGCTGCGCGGCAAGGTGGTGCTGCTGACCTTCCTCGACACGGTGTGCAGCGACTGCCAGACCATCGCCCGCGAGTTCAAGACGGCCGGCGCGATGCTCGGGCCGGCCGGACGGGACGTGGAGTTCGTGGCCATCGCCGCCGATCCCACGCACGCCGGACCGGTGTACATCCGGGCCTTCGACCGGCTGACTGGCCTGACGGCGATGCCGGACTGGCTGTTCCTCACCGGCACCGTCGCCCAGTTGCAGGAGGTGTGGACCCGGTACGAGCGGCTGGTGCCGAAGATGATGTCCGGCATGAACGCGCACAGCGACGTCACGTTCGTCATCGACAAGGCGGGCCGGATCCGGCTGGAGATAAGAGACAACCCCGGCCCGAGCACGGCCTCCACCCGGTCGTCGTTCGCGGTGCTGATGTCCGGCGCGGCCCGCCAGACCCTCGGCTGACCGGCGCGGGCTGCTGCTGCTGCTTGCCGGCCGGCCGACGGCCGGACAGCGTGGTGATCTGCCCCTTCGTGGTAATCGGACCCGCGCCCACGGGGGTCAATCTTCCACGACGGGGCAATCCACCACGTTGATGCGGTGAAGCCGCTGACCCGGTCGTACTAGCGCCCCTCCGCCACGCGGGGAGGGGGCTCTGTTACGTGCGCGTAGAATCCGCAGGCAGACCGATCAGGATTCGAGAAGCGCGGGCCACGGGGGCGTAACTAGCGTGGACATCGAACACGTTGACCCGCGAATTCAGGGAGTGAACATGAGCGTCAAGACCATCCTGCACCCGGTGACCGACCTGGAAAGGGCCAAGCCGGTGTACGCGGCGCTGCTCGGCAAGCAGCCGCAGGCCGATTCGGCCTACTATGTCGGCTTCGAGGCCGAAGGTCAGCAGATCGGGCTGGTGCCGCCCAGTGGCCAGCAGGGGATGACCTCACCGGTGGCCTACTGGCACGTGCCGGACATCGAGGCGAAGCTGTCCGAGGTGACCGCGGCCGGTGCCGCGGTGAAGGATGCCCCGCACGACGTCGGCGGCGGCCGCCTGGTGGCCACCTTCACCGACCCCGACGGTAACGTCCTCGGGCTGATCCAGGACAAGTGAGTGCCGATCCCCGCTCCCGGGTAGCCGGCCGGGAGCGGGTTATAGCCGCCAAGGAGATCCCGATGAGTACCGACACGCAGCCCGCTGACCGCAGCCACGACCTGATCCGCGTGCACGGCGCGCGCGAGAACAACCTCAAGGACGTCAGCGTGGAGATCCCGAAGCGCCGGCTGACGGTGTTCACCGGAGTGTCCGGCTCGGGCAAGAGCTCGCTGGTGTTCGACACTATCGCCGCCGAGTCGCAGCGGCTGATCAACGAGACGTACAGCGCCTTCGTGCAGGGCTTCATGCCGACGCTGGCGCGGCCCGAGGTGGACGTGCTCGAGGGGTTGACCACCGCGATCATCGTCGACCAGGAGCGGATGGGCGCCGACCCGCGCTCCACGGTCGGCACGGCCACCGACGCCAACGCGATGCTGCGCATCCTGTTCAGCCGGCTCGGGCAGCCGCACATCGGCTCGCCCAAGGCGTTCTCGTTCAACATCGCCTCGATCAGCGGGGCGGGTGCGGTCACGCTCGAGCGCAGCGGGAAGACCGTGAAGGAGCGGCGCAGCTTCAGCATCACCGGCGGCATGTGCCCGCGCTGCGAAGGCCGTGGCTCGGTGACCGACATCGACCTCACCCAGCTCTTCGATGACTCGAAATCGCTGAACGAGGGGGCGATCACCGCCCCCGGCTACAAGGGCGGCGGCTGGAACTCCCGGCTGTACATCGAGTCGGGCTTCGTGGACCCGGACAAGCCGATCAGCGACTACACCAAGAAGGAACTGCACGACTTCCTGCACCACGAGCCGGTCCGGATGAAGATCGCCGGCATCAACATGACTTACCAGGGGCTGATCCCGCGGATCCAGCAGTCGATGCTGTCCAAGGACAAGGAGGGGATGCAGCCGCACGTCCGCGAGTTCGTCGACCGCGCGGTCACGTTCACCATGTGCCCGGAGTGCGACGGCACCCGCCTCACCGCGGCGGCCCGGTCGTCGAAGATCAACGGGATCAGCATCGCCGACGCCTGCGCGATGCAGATCAGCGACCTGGCGGCATGGGTACGGGGCCTGGCCGAGCCGTCGGTCGCGCCGCTGCTCACCTCACTCAGCCAGACCCTTGACTCGTTCACCGAGATCGGGCTCGGCTACCTCAGCCTCGATCGCCCGTCCGGCACGCTCTCCGGTGGCGAGGCGCAGCGCACGAAGATGATCCGCCAGCTCGGATCCGCGCTCACCGACGTCACCTACGTCTTCGACGAGCCCACCATCGGCCTGCACCCCCATGACATCCAGCGGATGAACGAGCTCCTGCTAAGGCTCCGCGACAAGGGCAACACGGTGCTTGTCGTGGAGCACAAGCCGGAGGCGATCGCGATCGGCGACCACGTCGTCGACCTCGGCCCCGGCGCCGGTACCGCCGGCGGCGAGGTGGTTTTCGAGGGCACGGTCGCTGGGCTGCGGGCCAGCGGCACGCTGACCGGGCGGCACCTTGACGACCGGGCCGCCCTCAAGGAGAAGGTGCGGACGCCGACAGGAAAACTCGAGGTGCGCGGCGCCGCCACCCACAACCTCCAGGACGTGGATGTCGACATCCCGCTGGGCATGCTGGTCGTGGTGACCGGCGTGGCCGGGTCGGGTAAGAGCTCGCTGATCCACGGCTCGGTGTCCGGCCGCGCCGGGGTGGTGTCGATCGGCCAGGGCGCGATCCGCGGCTCACGGCGGAGCAACCCGGCGACGTACACCGGACTGCTCGACCCCATCCGTACCGCGTTCGCGAAGGCCAACGGCGTCAAGCCGGCGCTGTTCAGCCCAAACTCCGAAGGCGCCTGCCCCAACTGCAACGGCGCCGGCGTCATCTACACCGACCTGGCGATGATGGCGGGTGTCGCCAGCACCTGCGAGGAATGCGAGGGAAAGCGGTTCGACGCGTCGGTGCTTGAATACCATCTCGGCGGCCGGGACATCAGCGAGGTGCTCGCGATGCCGGTGACCGAGGCCAGGGAGTTCTTCGGCGAGGGCGATGCGCGCACGCCGGCCGCGCACGTCATCCTCGGCAGGCTCGCCGACGTCGGCCTCGGCTACCTCAGCATCGGCCAGCCGCTCACCACGCTGTCCGGCGGCGAGCGGCAGCGGCTCAAGCTCGCCACCCACATGGGCGAGAAGGGCGGTGTCTACGTTCTCGACGAGCCGACCACCGGCCTGCATCTCGCCGACGTCGAGCATTTGCTCGGCCTGCTCGACCGGCTGGTCGACGCCGGCAAATCGGTGATCGTCATCGAGCACCACCAGGCGGTGATGGCGCACGCCGACTGGATCATCGACCTCGGCCCGGGCGCCGGTCACGACGGCGGGCGTATCGTGTTCGAGGGCACGCCAGCCGACCTTGCCGCCGCCCGCGCAACCCTCACCGGCGAGCACCTGGCGGCCTACGTCTGCGCCTGACCGCTGGTGCGCTGAAAGTCTTACGATCTTCGGGCTTCTGGCGCGCGCCCCTTGCCGCTTCTATAGAGTTTGACCGCATTACGCCACGCGCACCGGGGTGATCAGAGGGGTTGCGGATGATAACGAGGTTTCGTCGTACTGTTCTGCTCGCGGTCGCCGGCACGCTGACGGCAGGCGGGCTCGCGGCGGGTGTGCTGACCATGGCCAGCAACGCATCCCCCCAGACCTCCGGTAACTACTGTCAGGTCGCTGCCGGATCCTCGGCCCCCTGCTATCTGGCGGAGTCGGTGCAGCGGCCGCTGTCGATCGTCGTCTCGGTGACATCCCAGCCCGCCGAGAGCGCGACCGTGTCGTGGACCGTCAGCTGCCTGCGCAACGGCAACGCGACATCAGCCTCCGGCACCCGCACCGGGACGACGCCGTTCCAGGCGCGGCTCTCGGTCCCCCGTGGCAACGCGGCAGACTGCTCGATGACGTCGAACGTGTCGGGCAGCGGGCAGGGCAGCCTGCGGGCAGGCTACGTATACACGCTGGCGCACCCGGTCATGATCGACATCCCGCAGGGGGCGAACTACTCCGGCCAGCCGGTCTATGCGCTGCGCTGCCTGACCGACCCCGGCAACAACCCCGCGAACCGGGCCCCGGTGCAGATCCGGGCATGCGAGGTCCTCTACTCCCAGGCGTGGATGTTCCGCAACGGCGAGATCGTCCACGGCCGGTACTGCATGACCGACAAGGGCAACGGAGGGAGCGGCAGCAGGGTCATCCTGTACACCTGCTCGCACTCGGCCGATCAGGTCTGGACGTACCGCGCTCGCGGCCCGGAGGGCCAGTACGTGCTGAAGGCGCACGGCGGCACGCTGTGCCTGACCGACCCGCGGACGTCGATTGCCAACGGCACGCAGCTGATCGTCTCCAGGTGCACCGGCGGCAACAACCAGCGCTGGTACTCCGACTGAGATCACGTTGAACCGCGGTACCCCGGGCTATTTTTAACCGCGGCTAAAGCGCAGCGCTACCGGGTCCCGCCGTCCGGCCACAATTCCGCGTGGGTCTAATGGCCGCGGGCGGGGATCCGCTCGCGCTGCTCGGCCGGCTCGCGCGGCGGCGGCACCTGCGCGGCCGGCTGGCCGCGCAGCGGGCGGTCCGGCCAGCTCGGCATCGGCAGCGAGACGATCTGCCTGGTCGGCAGTGCCAGCGGAGTCGGCTCTGCCGAGGGGCACGCCGCGGTCTGGCCGCTCGCGGTCCGGTCGACGGTACTGACCAGCCACATCCTGGATCGATGCGCCTCGGTCATTGCGTGCTGGCACTTGAACGTGCACGCTACGCAGCCGCCGGCCAGCGCGCGCCGACGGCGGACGGATCTGAACGACACGAACGCGATCGCCGCGGCCAGCGCCGTGCCGGCCAGGACGGCGGACACCGAGACGAGCAGCGAGGCTACGTCTAGCGAGTGTGTCACCGCCTTGCCGAGCAGCAGGAACGCGACAAGCACGATACATGACATGGTGATAAGCCGCTGGGCATAGCACACCATTGGGTCAGCCTCTCCCTCAAGCCGGCAACCCGCCAAGGCTGGCGTGCAGCAACGCACCCTATTCCTGAATCTCTCAATCGCCGGGAAAAGTCAAGCCCCCTTGTCCGCATGCTGAGACGGAAGCGTGATCACAGCGAGCACTCCAGCAAGAAGCGCCAGGCCAGCTGACAGGTACAACGCGGCGTGCAGCCCGTCGTGGAACGCTGTGTACGCCGCAGAGATCGTTTCCTGCACCAGCTTCCCGAAACCCGCGTACTGAGCGGTGTTGCGCGGGATCTGCCCGGTCTCCAGGGCGTTGATCACCAGGCCCTGGAAGCCGGACGGGATACCGAGGTGGTTCATCTGCCCGACCAGGCTGCTGTGCAGCTGGGAGTTCACCAGCGAGCCGAGCACGGCGACGCCGGTCGCCGCGCCGACCACCCGGCTGGTGTTGGCGGCCGAGGCGGCCATACCGGATCGCTCGGCGGGCACCGCGGACATGACCGCCGATGTGATCGGCACCACAGTGGTGCCGATCCCGATGCCCGCAACGCACAGCGCCGCGACAAGCGGACCGTAGGAGGGATGCGGGTTCAGGTAGCCGTCGGCCAGGAACAGGCCGATGGCGAACAGCGCGCAGCCGATCGCGATGGACCACCGCGGCCCGGTCAGCGCCGTCCACCGTCCGGCCAGCAACGACGCGACGATCATCAGCGCGGTCATTGGCAGGAACACCCCGGCAAGCCGGTATCCGGAGACGCCGACGACCTCGACCAGGTACAACGCGGTGAAGAAGAAGATCGCGAACGTGGCGAAGTAGGTGCAGAAAGCGGCGATGTTCCCGGTAGCGAACCCGGGCATCCGCAGGTAGCGCAAGTCGAGCAGCGGGTGTGCGGCACGGCGCTCCCACAGCACGAAGGCGACGACCAGCACGACGCTCACGCACAGCAGCGTGATCACGTTCGCCGCCGCGAAGCCCGCCGTTTCCGCGTCGATGATGGCGAACACCAAGGTCGCGAGCGCGCCCGCGCCAAGCAGCGTGCCGGCCGTGTCGACCCGGGCCGCGGTCGGGTCCGCGCTCTCCGGAAGCACCAGCGCCGCGGCGACGAGTGCGGCCAGGCCGAAGATCAGGTTGAACCAGAAGATCGCCCGCCAGTCCCACAACCCGACCAGGAGACCGCCAATCAGCGGACCCGCCGCGAGGGCGAAGCCGGAGGTCGCGGCCCATACGCCGATCGCCCGGGTCCTGGCCCGCTCCGCCGGATACAGCTGGCGGAGCATGGACAGCGTGCCGGGCTCGCTGGCCGCGGCGCCCAGGCCCATGACCGCACGGCCGGCGATCAGCCAGCGCGCGTCCGGCGCGACCGCGGACAGTACCGAGCCGGCGCAGAACACGCCGGCGCCGGCCAGCATGACCTTCTTGCGGCCCAGCTCGTCGCCGATCATGCCGCAGGCCAGCATGATGCTGGCGAACGTCAGCGTGTACGCGCACACCACCCACTGGAGCTGGGCGACATTGGCATGCAGCCGGGCCTGGATATCACCGAGCGCGACGCTGACCACGGTGCTGTCCAGGAACGTGAGGAACAGCAGCGTGCACAGCACGCCGAGCGCGACGGAGCGTTTCGTTACGTCAGACGACGGCGCCGTGGGCCGCCTGGCCGCCCGGAGCCTGACCACTTACCCCGCCGACGAGCAGACGGACGGCTTGCTGCCGCCGTTTTCCAGGGTCAGCAGGTAGCAGAAGCTCACGTCCCCCACCTTCCACACGCCGTCCTGGTAGACAGCGGTCCCGTTGGTGGGCGGCAGCGAGGCTCCGCTGATGCCGACGCTGTACTTGACGGTAGCGGTGCCATCGGAGTTCACCGTGACGCTGGACACCGTCGCCTTCGCGGACGACGACAGGCTGGACCCGGCCTGGTTGTTGATGACCTGGCTGAACGTCTGGCCGTTCTGGAGCAGGGAAATCTTCGTCGCGGCCGATGTCTTGCCGCTGAAGAAAGCCTCCCAGTTGGCGGTGATCGCGGACACCGCCCCGCTGCCGGAGGTGGGCTCCGCGGCCGCGGACGAGGGTGCCATCGATGAACCGGAGGTCGCCGGGGCCGATGTGGTCGGCGAAGAGCCCGACCCCGTGGTACCGCTGCTGGCGCTGCTGCATGCGGTTAGGGCCGCCGTGAGCGCCAGTCCGGCCGCCGCCACCCAGGTGTAGCGGGAACGCATCGCGCGCCTCCCTGCTTGAGCGCAAGTCTTCCGACAGTTGAGCAGATTCTGCCCTGGATGCTTCCCTAGCCGCAGGTTGCTACCCATTTCACCCCGACACAGGCGTCAGGTAGGAGGCCGCTACCAGCGGAAGTGGACGAAAAGGCGGCCGAAATTCTTCGAGTCCTTTTCGAGCCGGTGGTACTTCGCCTTGATTTCTTTCTGCTGAAGGAAGCGCAGTACGTGTTTCTTGAGCTGACCGGAGCCCTTTCCGGGGATGATCTCCACCAGCGGCGCCTTCTTCGCGACCGCCTCGTCGATGATCGCCGCGAGCGCCCGGTCGATGTCCTGGCCGCGGTTGTAGATCTCGTGCAGGTCCAGTTTCAGCTTCATCGGGGCGCCTCCCTCATCCAGCTTAGGATCTTTTCCACGGTGGCCGCGGGCCCGCCCTCCGATTCGATGACGACCGCGTGCTCGTCCGGACCGGGCGGCTCGACGGTGCTGAGCTGGCTGTCCAGCAGCTGAGCCGGGAAGAAATGTCCGTGCCGCATGGTCAGCCGGTGCGCCAGCTCGTGCCGGCCGACCACCAGGAACACCACCCACGCCGACGGCCGCCTGGTCAGCAGCAGGTCCCGGTACGACCGCTTCAGCGCGGAGCAGGCCACCACCGCGTTCTCTCCGGCGGCGATGTGCTCGTCCAGCCAGGTACCGATGGCGCGCAGCCAAGGCCAGCGGTCATCGTCGGTGAGCGGGATCCCGGCGTGCATCTTCGCCACGTTGGCCGCCGGATGAAACGCGTCGGCGTCGGCGAACGGCCAGTCCAGCCGTCTGGCGAGCATCTCACCGACGGTCGTCTTGCCGCTCCCGGAGACCCCGCCGACTATCACGATCATCGCATGCCGCAGTTTAGGGGCTAGGAGACCTCGTATCCGACGATCACGTCGCCGGCGTCCATCCGCTTAACCGAGATGACCCCGGTCTTGGCCGCGTCGTTGAACTTGATCACCGTCTGTCCGGTGGTGGACGACACGGTCGCGCTGTCGGTGATGTGCCATGCCGTGTCGTAGACCGCGACCCGCAGCGCCGCCGGCGGCAGACCCTGGAGGTCGTTGTCGCAGCCGAACGCGATGTTCGTCGCGGTGCCCCAGGGCACGGTGATCACGGTGACGGCGTTCGCGCCGTTGTTGAGCTGGCCTGACTGCACTTCTTTCCTGACCTTCGGCTGGTAGGAACGGATCCACTGGTTCAGCGCCGCCGCGGATCCGCTGAACACGTCGTTGTCGTAACCACTGCCCTCGCCGGACTGCCAGAACTTCCACGCCTGCCACGGGGCGGGCGCCCCGGGCGTGGCGGACTGGAAGATCGCCAGCCACAGCGGGTACTTCTGCAGTCCGGCGCAGTTCCCCGACCTGATGAAGTCCCAGTACGAATACACGCCGCAGGGGTTGTGCGGCCGCAACGCCACCAGGGTCGACATGAACTCCCGCGCGCAGGCGGCCACCGCGGCGGCGGACGCGCCGGCCGTCTCGTTATCAAGCCACAGCATGTCGGTGTCCCGCAGCCCGACGTTGCTGACCGTAGCCACGAAATAGCGCGCCTGCGCAGCCCCGTCCAGCCTTGGATCGAGGAAGTGGTAGGCGCCGCGGGCCAGGCCCTTGGCCGTGATGCGCGGCCAGTTCCACGCCAGGTACGGGTCCGGCGAGTTGGTGCCGGCCGCGCCCAGTCCCTGGCTGGCGCGGCAGATGCCGAACGACAGGCCCGAGGTAGCGGCCCAGTTGAAGTCACCGGCATAATTCGATACATCGATTCCGCGCGCAAGAGCCACGCGAGAGATCGTAGTGGAGGAGCTTTGACCCGCATGGGGGAATGGCCGGTAATCCGGCAGATCACCGGGCCCGACCGGCGCGGTCTTGGAGTCGCCGCACAGAGCGCCCAGAATCCCCGAGCGGCCCGTACCGCTACGGCCGACGCCGTGGTCAAGTCGGTGTGCCCCTATTGCGCGGTCGGCTGCGGCCAGAACGTCTACGTCAGGGTTCGGCGAGGGGGGTCCGGGGGGACGCATCCCCCCGTTAGAGAAGTCGTCCAGATCGAAGGCGACCCGGACTCCCCGGTGAGCAGGGGTCGCCTCTGCCCGAAGGGGTCCGCCTCGCTCCAGCTCACCACCGGCACGTCGCGCGAATACCGGGTGAAGTACCGAGGTCGTTATGCCAAAAACTGGGTTGATCTCGATCTTGATACTGCGATGGACATGATCACCGACCGGGTTATCGAGGCTCGCGCCGATGGCTGGCAAAACGAGTATAGGCGCACCCTCGGGTTCGCTAGTCTCGGCGGCGCGACGCTGGACAACGAGGAAAATTACCTCATCAAAAAGCTGTTCACCGCGCTCGGTGCCATTCAGATCGAGAACCAGGCGCGTATTTGACACTCCTCCACCGTCCCCGGTCTGGGGACTAGCTTCGGCCGCGGCGGCGCGACCACATTCCAGCAGGATCTGCAGAATTCTGACTGCATCGTGATCCAAGGCTCGAACATGGCCGAATGTCATCCGGTCGGCTTCCAGTGGGTAATGGAGGCGAAGGCGCGCGGCGCGACGGTCATCCACATCGACCCGCGGTTCACTCGGACGAGCGCCGTGGCCGACCTGCACGTTCCGCTGCGGGCCGGGTCGGACATAGTGTTCCTGGGCGCGATCATCAACTACGTGCTAACGAACGAGAAATACTTCGCGGAATACGTCGCCGCGTACACGAACGCCGCGACTCTCCTGACCGAGGATTTCGCGGACACCGAGGATCTGGACGGGGTTTTCGCGGGCCTGACCGACGGCAAATACGACAAGACCCCATGGGCCTACGAGGACACGATGGTGCGGGCGGCCGCGGGCGCGCGCGGGGCGCCGTTCCCTGGCCAGGATGTCCCGCCGCACGTCGCGGAGTCGCTCGACCACCCGCGTTCGGTATTCCAGACACTGAAACGGCATTTCTCGCGGTACACGCCGGAAATGGTGGAGCAGGCGTGCGGTGTGCCGACCCAGACGTTTGAGCGCGTGTGCCGAGCGGTGACGGCGAATTCGGGCCGGGAGCGGACCACCGCCTTTGTGTACAGCGTCGGGTGGACGCAGCACACGGTCGGCGTGCAGTACATCAGGACGGCGGCGATCCTCCAGGCGCTGCTCGGCAACATGGGCCGGCCGGGCGGCGGCATCATGGCGCTGCGCGGGCACGCCTCCATTCAGGGGTCGACCGACATCCCGACCCTGTTCGACCTGCTGCCGGGCTACCTGCCGATGCCCGTGGCTGGCCGGCACACCTCGCTGGACGCGTACGTCGACGACATCGCGATGGCGCGCGGGTTCTGGGCGAATACCCGCGCCTACACGGTCAGCCTGCTTAAAGCGTACTGGGGGCCGGCCGCGTCCGCTGACAACGACTTCTGCTTTGACTACCTTCCGCTGCTCACCGGCGACCACTCCACGTACGCGACCGTGCTCGCGCAGCTCGACGGCGTGTGCAAGGGCTACTTCCTGATGGGGCAGAACCCGGCGGTGGGCTCGGCCAACGCGCGGATGCAGCGGTTCGGCATGGCGAAGCTGGACTGGCTGGTCGTGCGCGACATGACGATGATCGAGTCCGCGACGTGGTGGCTGGACGGGCCGGAGATCGAGACCGGCGAGATGCGCACCGAAGAGATTCCGACCGAGGTGTTCTTCCTGCCGGCCGCCGCGCATACCGAGAAGTCGGGGTCGTTCACCAACACCCAGCGGATGCTCCAGTGGCACCACGAAGCCGTGAAGCCCGCCGGGGACGCGCGCAGCGACCTGTGGTTCACCTACGAGCTGGGTCGCCGTATCCGGGCCAAGCTGGCATCCTCTGATGCGGCCGAGGACCGCCCGGTGCTGGACTTGACCTGGGACTATCCGGAGGTGGACGGCGAGCCGTCGGCCGAAGCGGTGCTCGCGGAGATCAACGGCTGGGATGCGGCCGGTGCGCCGCTGAGCGGGTTCGCCGGCCTCAAAGACGACGGGTCGACCGCGTGCGGGTGCTGGATTTACGCCGGCGTGTACGCGGATCACGTCAACCACGCGGCGCGCCGCAAGCCGGGATCGGAGCAGAGCTGGGTGGCGCCGGAGTGGGGCTGGGCATGGCCGGCCAACCGGCGGATCCTGTACAACCGGGCTTCGGCCGATCCGTCCGGCAAGCCGTGGAGCGCGCGCAAGGCCTATGTGTGGTGGGACGAGGAGAAAGGTCAGTGGACCGGGCATGACGTGCCGGACTTCCAGCTGACCAAGCCGCCGTCGTACCGGCCTTCGCCGGACGCCGTGGGAACTGACGCGATCGCCGGCGACGAGCCGTTCATCATGCAGGCGGACGGCAAGGCGTGGCTGTTCGCGCCGTCCGGGCTTGTGGACGGGCCGCTGCCGGCCCACTACGAGCCGGCCGAGTCGCCGTTCGCGAACCCGCTGTACGGACAGCGGGCCAACCCGGTGCGGCAAACCCTGGTGCACCCAGAGAACCCGATGCAGCCGCCCGGGTCTCCGGTCTTCCCTTACGTGGCGACCACGTACCGGCTGACCGAGCACCACACGGCCGGCGGCATGTCGCGGACGCTGCCGTACCTGGCCGAACTCCAGCCTGAGTTCTTCTGCGAGGTGTCGCCGGAGCTGGCTGCCGAACGAGGCTTGGCGAACGGCGGCTGGGCGACGATCGTCACCGCGCGGACCGCGGTGGAGGCGCGGGTGCTGGTGACCGCGCGGATGGCACCGCTCGTGGTGGCCGGCCGGGTCCTGCACCAGGTCGGACTGCCGTACCACTGGGGGCCGAACGGCCTGGTCACCGGCGACGCGGCGAACGAGCTCGCGCACCTGTCCCTCGACCCGAACGTGCACATCCAAGAGGTCAAGGCCATGGCATGCGACATCGTCGCGGGCCGGCGCCCGCGCGGACCAGCGCTGCGAGCACTGGTCCGCGCGTACGCCGAGCGAGCCGGAATCGAGCCGCCGCCCTGAGCCCTGATCCTCCGAAACGATGGGAGGAATGGTCGCTATAGCAGCCATTCCTCCCATCGATTCCGGCTGAGTTCCCCGCTAAAGCAGGGCGAGCGCGCCGTGCGCCGACGACGGCTTGTAGTAGGTGTCTCCGGCGAACGTGGCCTGGTAACCGCCGAGCAGCACGCCGACGGTGGTGAGGATGGGCGGGACGGCGTTGCAGGCCGCGCGCCCGCTGGCGTTGGTGACCGCCGAGCACAGGCGCGTCCCGTCGGTCGCTGTGAACGTGATGGTCTCGCCGGGCACTGGTGACCCGTTGCTGGTCAGCGTGGCATTCAGCCCGGTCACGCCGAGCGGGAGCAGCGAAAGGTGGCCGGTGCCGGCCGTCAGCGTCGTCGCGTTCTGCACGATGGTGCCGATGGCCACGCCAAGCGGCCCGTTTCCGACCACGATCGGCGGACCGGCGGTCTGCGTGGTCACGTCGATGACCGAGACCGCGCCGTCGTTCAGATCCGCGATGTAGGCGTGTGATCCGTCCGGGGTCAGCGCGACCTGCTCCGGAGCCTGTCCGGTTGCGACGCTCGCGGTGACGGTCTGGGTCGCCGCGTTGATCACCTCGAGCAGGTTGGTCTCCCTGTCGGTCACATAGATCGTCTTCCCGTCGCTGGACTCGGTGACGCCATACGGCGAGCCGCCGGTGTTTATGGTCGACACCGAGTTGTCCGCGGTGGCGATCACCGAGATCGTGCCGTTACCGACGTCCGCGACCCAGACGTGCGAACCGTCGGGGGTAACGACCAGCCCGAGCGGGGTGGCACCGGTATTCACCGTCGCGGTGACCGTGTCCGAGCTCGTGCTGATGACGGAAACGGTGTTGCTCACGGTGTTGCTCACGTAGGCGTGCGAGCCATCGGGGGAGAAGGCGACCGCCTCCGGATGGGCACCGACCGTGATCGTGCCGGTGACGGCCTGAGTGGCTGTGCTGATGACCGATACCGTGCCACTGCCGTCGTTGGCGACAAAGGCTTGCTTCCCGTCCGGGCTCAGGGCGACCGCCTGCGGGTCGTTCCCGACCGTTATGGAGCCGGTCACGGTCTCCGTCGTCGCGTCGATCACCGAGACGGTGTTGGCGAAGCTGTTGGTGGCGTAGACCTGCCTGCCGTCCGCGGTCACCGCCACGCCGATCGGTCCGCCGCTCAGCGGGATGGTCGCCGTGACCGTGTTGGTGGCGGTGTTGATCACCTTCATGTCGTTGCCGCCCAGATCGGTGATGTAGGCGTATGTCCCGGGCGGGGTCTTTGGCGGGGCGGCGGCGCTGGCGACCTGAGCGCCTGCCAGCCCCGCCGTGGCGCAGCCCGCCACGACCACTGCGCACCCCACGCTCCGCAGGGCTCCATTGCTAAGAGGCATGGCCCATCCCCTCCTCGTCAGGTGTGCTCAGATGTGCTCTTAGGCATATGACACCGAATGTGCATGTTCTGATACACGCTGACGTCCCGGGGATGGCAACGGGTGACAGATGTATTGTCGTTTCATAGTGAGCCGCCAGGCGTCCGAGCCTCCGCGCCCGGGGCGCCACGCCGGAATCGAGCCGCCCCATGAGTGAGATCTCCGCGCGCCTCCCGCGCCCCTCAGTTGGGCTACACCTGTCTTGGTACGCCAAACCGACACTTTTGCACCCGCCTTATGGTGATATATGCGATCTGTCCTGTCGGTTTTGCGTACAAAGACAATCTAGGTATGGAGAACCATCATGACTAGCGGCACGCCGGACCCGCCGCGAATGGGCTTTTTTACCGATACTTCGGTATGTATCGGGTGCAAGGCCTGCGAGGTGGCGTGCAAGACGTGGAACGAGGTCCCCGAGGACGGCCTCGTCCTGTCCGGGATGTCGTACGACAACACGGTCGGGCTCGGCGCGTCGACCTGGCGGCACGTCGCGTTCATAGAGCAGCCCGTGTCCGTGCCCGCCGGTGGCGCGGACGGCGTGCGCTGGCTGATGGCCTCGGACGTGTGCAAGCACTGCACCGAGTCGGCATGCCTGGACGTCTGCCCGACCGGTGCGCTGTTCCGCACCGAGTTCGGCACCGTGGTGGTGCAGGACGACGTGTGCAACGGGTGCGGGTACTGCGTGACCGCATGCCCGTTCGGCGTGATCGCGCGGCGTGAGGAGGACGGCGGGGCGCACAAGTGCACGCTGTGTTACGACCGGCTGAGCACCGGCATGGAGCCGGCCTGCGCCAAGGCGTGCCCGACCGAATCGATCCAGTTCGGGCCGCTGGATGAGCTGCGCGAGCGAGCCCGGCTGCGGGTCTCGGATCTGCGGGATGCCGGCCAGGACAATGCGCGGCTGTACCTGGATGACCCGTCGGACGGGATCGGCGGCGGCGGCGCCTTCTTCCTGCTGCTGGACGAGCCCGAGGTGTACGGGCTGCCGCCGGACCCGGTGGTGACCACCCGCGACCTGCCGGCGATGTGGAAGCACGTGGCGCTCGCGGCCAGCGGACTGGCCGCCGCGGCCGTGGCGCTGGGCATGCGGAGGCGAGCATGAGCCAAGCGGGGCAAGCTACCCGGAGGCGGCGCTCCGCGACTGAGCGGCGAGCGCGCCGCGGTGGCCGGGGCGGCCGGGGTGAGCAGCTGATGGTGCCGGACGCGGAGTTCACCTCGTACTACGGGCGGCCGGTGATCAGGCAACCCGTGTGGCGCACGCCGGACGTCACCGGCTACCTGTTCCTCGGTGGGCTGGCCGGCGCGTCGTCGGTGCTCGCGGCCGGGGCGGAGCTGTCCGGGTACCGCGAGGTGGCCCGGGTCGCCAAGACCGGCGCGGCCGGCGCGATCGGCCTGTCCGCCGTCGCGCTCGTACACGACCTGGGCCGGCCGGGACGCTTCCTGAACATGCTGCGGGTGTTCAAACCGAGCTCGCCGATGAGCGTCGGGTCCTGGCTGCTGGCCGGTTACGGGCCGGTGGCCGGCGCGGCCGCCGTGGCGGAGCTGACCGGGGTGTTCCCCCGGGCGGGCCGCGCGGCCACGGTCGGGGCCGGCCTGCTCGGCCCCGCGATCGCGACGTACACGGCGGCGCTGATCTGCGATACCGCGATTCCGGCCTGGCACGAGGGGCACCGCGAGATGCCGTATGTGTTCGCGGGCTCGGCCGCCAGCGCGGCCGGCGGTCTTGGCCTGTTCGCCGCCGGGCTCGACGACGCCCGCCCGGCTCGCGACCTGGCGGTGGCCGGCGCCGCCGTGGAACTGGTCGCCAAGCGGCGCCTGCTGGCCCGGCTCGCCGGCGATGGGACGCAGAACCTCGCCGAGCCCTACGAGACCGGCCGCAGCGGCACGCTGCTGCGCGTGGCCGAAGGGCTGACCGCGGCTGGGCTGGCCGGCGCGGTCCTGGGCCGCCGGAGCCGGCTGGTGTCCGCCGCGTCCGGCGCGGCGCTGCTCGCGGCCTCAGCGATGACCAGGTGGGGCATCTTCGAGGCGGGCATGGCATCCGCGCGCGATCCCAAGTACACGATCGTCCCCCAGCGCGCCCGCATGAACGGCGCGACTCAGCCCAGCGGCTCGTCCCCGTAGGCCAAACGCCCACCGGTCGACGCCGTCGAGCGGCGGTCGCCGCTCGGCGGTCGCCGCCCGCCGCGCGCCTCGCGTGCGGCCACCGGCGCGGCAATCGCCTGATTTGGGCGGTTATGTCCGCCGTCGCGTTCACCTTTTGATGCCAGAAAAGGGCCCTGTGGTAGAAAAGGCGCCAAATCTGCACCCTTTTCTACCGCGAAGCCCTTAATTGACATGGGAGTCCTTGCTCTCCTGCCTCTCGGTACATCTGCAACACTCCAGTAACACCAGTGTTGCGCGTCATGCCAGCAAACAGGCCCGGTGCGGAAACGACGACCCGCAGCGCAGTACCGGCACCCGAACCCGAACCCGAAGGGAATGAAATTGCGCCCGTCGGCGTTAACGGGTTATAGTCGCGTCAGATGAACCTCGCGGCAGCGAGCGTGCGGCCCTCTAGCGGCCCCGTCATGAGTTCTCCTGAACCAAGCTTCTGACACTCGGTTCCCAGTATCAACCGCGACATAGCAAGCGATCGCGACCTGCGCTTTCCTGACATATCCCGCGGGCGCCAATACCTATCTTCAGCGCGCCAAAATCGGGCGCAATTCGCCCCGGCGCGCATTCTCCGAAAGGACCCTAATCATGACTGCCACCGTGCAAGAAACCCGAGAAATCCTTATCCCTCCCCAGCTTCCGCCCGACACCACCGCCGTTTCCGGCATCGTGGAAGTCGCCGACGGCCATGGCTTCGTCCGCGGGTCCGGCTACCGCCGGGGCCCGGGAGACGTCTACGTCTCCGGCGCCCAGCTCCGCCAGTACGGCCTGCGCACCGGCGACCTCCTTGACGGGGCCGCTCGCCCGGGCGGAACCGCTCGCCCGGGCGGAACCGCCCGCCCGGGCGGAACCGAGCAAACTGCTGGCAAGCGCGGCGGTCGCGGTAAGGCCGCCGACCTTGCCCTGATCCGGGTCGACTCGGTGAACGGCCTCGCGCCAGACAAGGCGCGCGACCGGCCCCGCTTCGACGACCTGACCCCGCTCTTCCCGGCCGAGCGCCTCCGCCTCGAGGACGGCAACACCTCAGCCACGGCCCGGATCATCGACCTGGTGGCTCCCATCGGCAAGGGCCAGCGCGGCCTCATCGTCTCCCCGCCGAAGGCCGGCAAGACGATGGTCCTCCAGGCCATCGCGGCGGCGATCGCGCACAGCCATCCCGAGGTGCACCTGATGATGGTGCTCGTCGGCGAGCGGCCCGAGGAGGTCACCCACATGCGTCGCTCCGTGGCCGGCGAGGTGATCGCCTCGACGTTCGACCAGGCCCCGGAGGACCACGTTCGGGTCGCCGAACTGGCCATTGAGCGTGCCAAGCGGCTCGTCGAGCTCGGCGGCGACGTGGTCGTGCTGCTGGACTCCCTCACCCGGCTCGGCCGGGCCTACAACCTGGCCGCACCCGCGAACAGCCGCACGCTAGCCGGCGGCGTCGCGGCCTCCGCGCTCCAGCCGCCACGCCAGTTCCTCGGCGCCGCTCGCAACGTCGAGAACGGCGGCTCGCTCACGATCTTGTCGACCGCGCTGGTCGACACCGGATCCCGGCTCGACGACGTGCTGTTCGAGGAGTTCAAGGGCACCGGGAACATGGAGCTGCGGCTGCGCCGCGAGCTCGCCGAGAAGCGGATGTACCCGGCCATCGACCCGATGCCTTCGGGCACCCGCCGCGACGAGCTGCTGATGCTGCCCGACGAATACCAGGCCGTCAGCAAGCTTCGCCGGGCGCTAGGCGCGCTCGACACCACCCAGGCCGCCGAACTGCTGCTGGACAAGACCGCCAGCACAACGTCCAACGCCGAGTTCCTCGGCCAGATCCAGCGCTCCCGCTAACCCTCTCGGGCTAGCTGGCGAACTCGCCGATCATCCCCGCGACCAGCGGGCCGTGTTCGGTGAGCGCGGCCCAGTGCGTCGCGTCGATGACGCGTCGGGTCAGCCTCGGCGCCCACTGGTCCAAGTCGGCCGACACCAGTGACGGGGTCAGGTAATGGTCCTTGGCGAGCGTGATGACCTGGACCGGAACCTGCGTGACCCGGTGGGTGGGCGTCCGCATCCGCGGGCGCATGTTCGCGCGGTACAGGCCGATGCCGTTCACCGCATCCGATGCCAGGGTCGCGTCCGGGAACCCCGGCCGCGGGGTCACGCCCTCCCCGCGCGCCAGCACACCGCCCCACTGGCGGGCCAGGCCGTGCCGCCATGCGAACGGGGCGAGCAGCGGCAGGTGGAACACGGTGATGTACCAGGACCTCACCGACTGGTTCAGCACCTCCGCCAGGTGCCGCGGGGTGGGCCGCCGCAGCCGGCGCCGGTACCAGTGGCCGGCGTGGTCCAGGCACGGGCCGGAGATCGACGTGAACGACGCGATCCGGGTCGCCGCCCGGGAATCGGTGACCGCGTGCCAGGCCTGCACGGATCCCCAGTCATGCCCGGCCAGGTGCACCGGCCGGTCCGGGCTCACCGCGTCGGCCACCGCGAACAGATCGTCGGCGAGCTGATCGAGCCGGTAGCCGCGCGGGTCCGCGGGCGCGTCCGACGCACCGGCCCCGCGTACGTCGTAGCTCACCACGTGGTGGCCCTCCGTCAACGCCGCGGTCACTTGATCCCACACCCGGTGCGTATCCGGGTAACCGTGCACCAGCAGCACCACCGGCGCCGACGGGTCCCCGGCGGTGTACACGGCTAGCCGCAGGCCGCCGGACGTGACCGTTTTTTCTGGCTCGCTCACTGGGCTACTCAGCGCCTCCTAAGACCGGGCCAACGGTTGTTACTCGACGGTAACCCGGGCGGCTGGGATCCGCCAGTCCCAGAAGATCCCGATCGCGGACGGCGAGCACGCGGAGCAGGTGATAGCCGAGCTGCTGGACCGTCCCGGAGTGGCGGTCGTGCACCTGCGGAACGTGGGCTACGGTTGCTATAACTTCGCTGCCCGCCGGAGGTGACCAGCTGCGCTCGTGGCGCGCCGAGGTGCTCGCCCGGTACCCGCATCCGGGTCGCGGGTTCACCCAGGGGCTGGTGGCCGGCACCGGATCCGCGCGCGAGGTCGCGGTCTGGGAGTCGACCGGGCTGTACGGGGAGTCAGCGCTGATCCGCTACCGGCTGGGGCACCTCCAGCCGCAGCGCCGCGCCGCGCTGGAACCGGGGCTGTTCGGTGAGGGGATCTGCCGGATCGGCGCGTGCATCTGGCAGCTCACCTGGCAGGAGCGGGTCGCGCTGCGCTGGGACGCGCGCACGCTCGAACCGCTCGGCCAGGTGGCGTACAACCGGGAGGGCTGGGGAATCTGCGCCGCGCTCGGCTACGTTGTCACCAGCGACGGGAGCAGCGAACTGGTCCGCCGTGACCCCGGCACGCTCGCCCCGTTCGACGTGCTGAGGGTGCGCTGTGCCGGGGCCCGGGTCATGGGGCTGAACGACCTGACCTGGTCCGGCGGCCGGATCTGGGCGAACGTGATCGGCACGGACGTGCTGGCCGGGATCGACCCGGATACCGGCGAGGTCACCGACGTGGTGGACGCCGGATCCGCGCGGGAGCGCGGGGCGAGCCTGGCGGACCCGCAGGCGGTCATGAACGGCGTCGCCGCCCTGCCCGCGCCCGGCGAGTTCCTGCTCACCGGGAAGACGTACCGGCAGGTGGCTAAGGTCCGGCTGGTGCCGGCCCGGGACCGGCCAGGCCGCCGCGCCGTCAGCCGGCTGATCGCCGTCAGTCGGCTGATCGCCGTCAGTCGGCTGATCGCCGGCCTGGCGGGCTTAGCCGTGTAGCCGCCGTCCGCCAGGCCCGCCCGGCGCTCGAACACGTTGCGCGCGCCGAAGTCCCCGGTGATCGCCCACGACCAGCCGGCCGCGGCCAGGTACAGCGGGATCATCAGCACGCCGCCGCAGCACGCGAACTGCGTCGCGTGCCGGGCCTCGTGCCGCCGCAGGGCAGAACCCGGCGGGATCTGGTCCCGCCGGGTCAGGATCACGTTCCCGACGCAGAACGCCGGCGCGGGCGGCACCGGCAGCCGGTACCCGGTGGCGATCAGCAGCCCGTCGCCGCCCCGGGTCAGCCGCGCACGACCAGCAAGAGCGACACACACCCCGGTCAGCGTCGAGCCGTTGACCGCGTTGACCGCCAGGCGTACCCGGTACCCGGCGGCCAGCGTCATCACAGCGGCGTGGCGACGGGCTCCGGTTCCTCCTCGCCGCCCGTCGGCAGCGGAAGCTCCCGCCCGGTCTTGCTGTGCGAGTGGTGCGCGATCGCCGCCGCCTCGTGGTACTCGGCCAGTTCCGCGGCGAACGCCGGGTCACCGTACGGTCTGCCGTCGACCAGCGGGCCCTCGGTGTGCTCGACGACGGCCGCCACGTCCTCGCCGCTCAGCGTCTTGTGCCGCTCCAGCGCGTGCGCCAGGGCGAGCACGTCCGCGCGGTGCTCCTTGAGGAGTTCCTCGGTGCGCTCGAGCAGGCCGGTCAGGTTGTCCTCGATCCGGTCGGCGAGCGCGCGCCGCAGCTCGGCGTCGGGATCCTTGCCCTTGGACTGGCGGCCGCCGGGGGAGCCCACTTCCAGGCGCTTGGCCGTGGAGTACGACGACACGGTGTTGCCCATGCCCCAGTAGCCCTCCATGTACGAGGCGACCGCGGTGGCCTGCTCCAGGTCCCCGGACACACCGGAGGAGCTGTCCCGGTCGAAGAACATCCGCTCACCGGCCAGTGACGCGAGCGAGACCAGGATGTCGGTCTCGTACTCGCTGCGCCACATGGTGAACTGGTCCTCCGGCGGGATGCTGGCCACCATGCCCAGGTAGTTGCCGCCCTTCTCGATCGTCGCGATGTCGATCTCCATGTGCTGCCTGGTGCGGTACGCGATCAGCGCGTGGCAGGCCTCGTGCACCGCGACGGCGTGCCGCTCGCGCTCGATGTACTCCACGTCCTCGGCCGGGCCCAGCGCCTTGAGCTGCTTGGCCCGGATGACGTCCCGCCAGCTGATCACGTCCCTGCCGTCCCTGATCGCGGTGATCAGCGCCTCGTTGACCAGGTCCTTGATGCTGGCGCCGGTGGCATACGGGGTGATCGTGGCGAGCTTGTCGATCTGCTCCTCGGTGAGCTCGTGCTTGACCTTGGACAGGTACCCCTCGTAGGTCCGTATCCGGCCTGCCTTGGACGGGTAGCCGACCTTGTAGATCCGGTCGATACGGCCCGGCCGCAGCAGCGCCTCGTCCAGCGCCTCGGGCATGTTGGACGCCATCATCACCAGGATCCGGTACCTGGGCGGCGGCTTCGGCCGCATGCCGAACACCCGGCGCACGTAGCGGTTGACGAAGCCGCGCGGCTTCTTCAGCCCGGACAACTCGGTGAGCAGCGCCTGGAGCGTGCCCATGCCGCCGCCGCCCGCGCCGCCCATCATGCCGCCGACGATCTGCCGCACCCGGCGGGTGTCCGGTGGTCCCTCGTCGCCGGCCGGGCCCGCGGAGACCGCGTCCCTGGCGAGCCGCCACTGCATGTCCGGTGACAGGTAGGAGAACCCGTGGCAGCCTGAGTTGAGCGGGGAGCCGCCCAGCGGAGCCGTCCGCTGGCCCCCGGGTCCGCCCTGGGTCATCAGCCCGCGGTTGCCGAGCGAGTCGGCCTCGTCGAAGAACACGATCACGCCGCCGTACTTCAGCGCGAGCTTGCGCAGCTTGCGGAACAGCGACTTGACCTTGAGCACGCCGATGCCCATGAACATCTGGATGAACGCGCCGGGGTCGACGAACACGTATGGCTTGCCGGTCTCGCCGGCCACCGCCTCCGCCATCAGCGTCTTACCGGTTCCCGGCGGGCCCCAGAGCAGGATGCCGCCGGGCACGAACCCGCCGTGGTCCTCGACCATCTCCGGGTTCTCCAGGAAGATGATGTTCTCCTTGACCCGCGCGAGCACGTGGTCCTGGCCCCACACGTCGGTGAACCGGGTGTTGATGTCGTCCGGGTAGTACACGTCCACGCCGCCGCGGGACAGGAACCAGAACATCGCGACGAACTGCATCACGATCAGGCTCATGATGAAGACGACGTAGACCAGCAGCGGCGCGGCCTTCCAGATCAGCTGCGGGCCGCGGACGATCGCACCGATCGGCGAGGTGTGGATGAACTTCCCCACCACGAACGCCAGGACGAAGATCCAGAACACCCAGACCGTCAGCCGCCACAGCCGGAACCTGGTCCAGTCCGACATCCGCCGACGCGACACCCGGTTGATGCCGCCGAAGAACGTCTGCACCCAGAACTGGTTGTACCGCCGCCAGTGCTCGCTGACCAGGAAGTGCACCTGGCGGATGAACTCCAGGCCGAACAGCACGAAGACCCACCAGGCCATCTGGACCTGGGTCTTGAACGCGTCCGAGGTGCCGACCAGCGGATTGTTCGCCATCATGGCCCAGACGAGGACCAGCCACAGTGCCGCGTACAGCAAGAGGAACTTGATCCGGTCCCAGATCGCCAGCGGTTTGCGGGTAACGCGATCCGATTCCCGCGGGCGGCTGCTCGGTGACGGCATGCCCACGTCAACGGGTGCCGGACTGGCCATCAGTGGCTCCTCACGGTGAACGACGAGATCACGTCGTTAATTGCGGTGCTGTCCCGGCTGTAACACGTCGCTGTGCAGTGCGCGACGATGAAGTAGATGGTGTCTCCGGCCGAGTTGGCGAGAGCGATCTGGTCGTAAGTGTCGGTGATCGTGCCGGTGGCGCCGAAGTCAAACGTCTCCCTGACCCCGTGGAAGCCCCCGCTCAGCGAGAGGGTGTCGTCGCGGAGCTGCTTGAACCCGGTGAGCTTGATTCCCGCTTGGGACTCGTACGCGGACCGGGCCGACGCGGTGACCGGCAGGAAGAAGTTGCGTAGCGTATCGTCGGTCAGCGGGCCGTTGGTCGCGGCGCTGTAGCCGGTGACCTCCGCGAACACGAACGGCTTGGACAGCGTCGGCGACAGGAAGTCGGTCGCCACGGGCTTGGCAGCGGGCTCGTACGCGGTAAGCCAGTTGGTCTCACAGCTGCTGGCGTTGCTCTTGGCCAGGGCATTGCACAGCTGGCTCGCGCTGATCTGCTTCCAGCCGTACGGGACCTTGAAGTACGTATGCCCGCCAGAATCCGCGATGTAGCTGAAACTTGGCGCCCCGCAAGAAACGAGCGCAGCGCCAAGCGCTATCGCGCACCCCCAGGCCAGACCCTTCCCTGCGACACGCTGCACCACGCGGTGGGCGTTGATCGCCAAACTCGACCTCCCCTACCGCTCTTGCTTCGAGTATGACTGGTTGAGCCTATTTGGTACAGCTCTGACACCGATCTTGACCTGCGCCAACACCGAGAGTGACGGACGCCGCGGGCGCGGGCGGGCGAGATGCCCAGCGAACGGTCCCGCGCGCGGTAGTATCCAGTCCTCATGGGTAGCACTGTGCTGACCGGATGGGGGCGGATCGCGCCGACCAGGGCCGAGCTGGGCGCCCCGGCAGACGCCGCGGCCGCCGCCTCGGAGCTGCGCGGGCCCGGCATGAAAATTCCGCGCGGCCTCGGCCGCAGCTACAACAACGCGGCGCAGTGCGACGGCGGCCTGGTGCTCAGCACCCGGCGGCTGAATCAGATCATCTCCCTGGATCCGGCGACCGGACTGGTCGACTGCGAGGCCGGGGTCAGTCTGGAAGAGCTGATGGTGGCCGGGCTGCCTGCTGGCTGGTTCGTGCCGGTCTCGCCGGGCACCCGGCAGGTCACGGTCGGCGGCGCCATCGCGGCTGACGTGCACGGCAAGAACCATCATGTGGCAGGCAGCTTCGCACGCCACGTGCGGTCGCTCGACCTGCTGCTGCCTGATGGCACTTCACGAAGCGTCTCGCCAGAATCTGACGGACGGCTGTTCTGGGCGACGGCCGGCGGTATGGGGCTGACCGGGCTCATCGTCCGGGCCACCGTCCAGCTCAAGCGGGTCGGCACCGCCCGGGTGCGGGTGGACACCGTGCGGACGCCGGATATCGACGAGACGATGGCGGTTCTCGCGGACCATGATCACCGCTTCGGCTACACCGTCGCGTGGTGTGACAGCCTGGCCAGCGGGCGGAGCCTCGGCCGTTCGGTGATAACCAGTGGAGACTTCGCCGAGCCCGGCGACCTGCCCGAGGCTGCGCGGGGTGATCTTTTCTCGTTCGAGCCGAGAGCCAGGGTCGGGATGCCGCGCGGGTTCCCGCCGGGCTTGATGAACAAGTACAGCATCGCGCTGGCCAACCAGGTCCAGTACCGGCGGGCGCCGAAGTCGCGGACCGGCGAGATCCAGACGATCGGGAAGTTCTTCCACCCGCTGGACGGGATCAGGAACTGGAACCGGGTGTACGGGCCGGGGGGATTCCGGCAGTACCAGTACGTCCTGCCGTTCGGCGCCGAGGACTCGGTGCGGCGTTCGTTCGAGATGGTCAGCGCCGCGCGGGCGCCGTCGTTCGTGACCGTGCTGAAGCGCTTCGGCGAAGGTGATCCCGGGCTGCTGTCGTTCCCGATGCCCGGCTGGACGCTGGCCCTGGACTTTCCGGCCCGAACGCCAGGGCTGGATGATCTGTTGAACCGACTCGACACGCTCGTAGTCGCCGCGGGCGGCCGGGTCTACCTGGCCAAGGACTCGCGGGTGCCGGCCGAAGTGCTGGCGGAGATGTACCCGCGGCTCGAGGAGTTCCGCAAGCTGCGTGCCGAAATCGACCCGCGCGGCACGCTGGCGTCCGACCTGTCCCGGCGGCTGGGCCTTTAACGGCACGGCCGCGGCGTCCTCCACGCTCAGCCCTGACATGGGAGCGTGTACCCGCAAACCTGGATGATCCTCGACACTGGTGTGGTGGCGACGACAGATTCATTCTCGACCGCACGGGGCCAGAGTGGCGCGACGGACGTCCGTGATCCGCTCCGTGATCCATTGGGGCTCGCCGCCGACGCGCCGCTGCTGGCGGCGTGGCTGGACTGGACGCGGCGCGTCGAGGCCGGCGAAGTGGCGCCGATGACCACCCCCGGGCACAAGACCCGCCAGGACCTGGTCGGCGCCGTGGTCGCGGGTGACGCTCCGCTGTACGGCGCGCTGGACACTATCAAGCTGGCCGACCGGCTCCGTGCCGAGGCCGAAGCGCGTGCCGCCGAGCTATGGGGCGCGGACTGGTGCCGGTTCTCGGTGGCCGGCTCCACCCACGGCAACCAGGCGCTGTGCCTGGCGCTCGGCCGGCCCGGCCAGGAAGTGATCATCACCCGCACGCTGCACCGGTCGCTGCTGCTCGGCCTCGTGCTCGCCGGGCTGCGCCCGGTCTGGGTGCGGCCGGATATCGATCCCGGCTCCGGATTGCCGGGCGCGGTCCCGGTGACCGCCGTGCGGGCGGCGCTGGCCGCGCACCCGTCGGCGTGCGGCGTCATTCTGGGCGACCCGTCCTATGTCGGAACCACCGGTGACGTGGCCGGGCATGCCCGGGTCGCGCACGAGGCCGGCGTGCCGCTGATCGTGGACGCCGCCTGGGCGGCGCACTTCGGGTTTCACCCGGAGCTGCCGCCGCACCCGCTCGCGGCCGGGGCCGACGCTATGGTGACCAGCGCGCATAAGGCGCTGCCGGCCTGCACGCAGGGGGCGCTCGTGCTGGCCAGGACCGGACGGCTGGACCCGGCCCGGCTGGACCGCGCGTTTGAGGCCACGCACACGACCAGCCCGGCCGGGTCGATCATGGCGAGCATCGACGCGGTGCGGGCGCTGCTCGCCAGAGAAGGCGAACGCCTGACCGGGCGGCTGATCCGCGGCGTCGCCGCCGCGCGTGAGCGGCTGCGCCGGGTGCCGGGCCTGGACGTGCTCGACGGACCGGGGGTGGAGCCGGGCAAGCTGGTGGTGCTGCTGGCCGGCACCGGGGCGCATGGCGGCCTGGTGGAGGCGGACCTGATCGCGGCCGGCCTGCCGCCGGAGATGGCGGACCGGGACACGATCGTGCCGATCGTCACGCTCGCGGACAGCGAGGAGCAGACCGCGGCGTTCACCGAGGTGCTGGCCGCGGCCGTCGAACGGCACCGGGGTGCGCCGCGCCGGGTCGCGGCCGCGGCGTCCTGGACGGTTTCGCCGGTTACCGTGCTCGCGCCGCGGGACGCTTTCTTCGCGGCGAACCAGACCGTGCCGGCGGCCGATGCCGTCGGGCGGGTGAGCGCCGAGCTGGTCGCCCCGTACCCGCCGGGCGTCCCGGTACTGGCGCCGGGTGAGCTGATCACCGCCGAAGCGGTGGCGGCGCTGCGGGACGCGGCGGCCGACGGCGGCCGGATCGCCTACGCGGCGGACCCCTCGCTGGCCACGTTCCAGGTAGTCGTCACGGAACCCCGCTAGAACGCGGCGTCGAACCGGGCGCGCAGCTCCGCCAGCCGCGATACCGGCTCGTTGGCGAAGACCAGCCGAAGGTACCGGCCGCCGCTCGGTCCCCAGCCGTTCATCGCAGTGGCCGCCACCTGGGATCGGCCGAACAAGCGGCGCGACGCCTCGGCCGGCGGCAGGCCCATGGCCTCGGTGTCGACGAGCAGCGACCAGCCGCCCCGCGGACGGACGCAGGGGTAGGCCGCCAGCTGCGCGAGGACGACCTCGCACCGTTCCCGCCACACAGCGCACGCGGCCGCCACGTCCGCGGCGGCATCGGGGTGGCTCAGCGCCGCCGCCACGGCTCGCTGCGCGATGCCGACCTGGCACACCACGTTGGTCAGCCCGACCAGCCCGACATCCGCCATGATGCCGGCCGGCCCGGTGACCCAGCCCACTCGCCAGCCGATCATGCGCAGCTCCTTGGACGCGGAGCCGACCGTGATCGTCCAGGCCGCCAGCGCCGGGTGCGCGGCCGGCGACAACGCGGTCTCGCCGTCGAACCGGATCCGCTCCATCGCGGCGTCGTTGATCACCCACACCCCGTGCCTGTTCACCGGCTCCGCGATCGCGTCGAAATGCTCCCAGCCGAGCACCGCCCCGGTCGGCATCACCGGGCTCATCAGCAGCACCGCCGCGGTGGACGGCCCGATCGCCGCGGCCAGCTCGTCCGGATCGGTGGACCAGCCGTCCGGACCCGGCACGCACCGCACGTGCCGCGGCACGCCGCCGGCCAGCCGGATGCGGTTGACCAGGCCGGCGTACACCGGATCGCAGATGACCACTTCCTCGCCGGGCTCGACGACCGCGAGCAGGACGTTAAGGATCCCGTTCAGGCCGCCGGCCACCGACACACACTCGGTGGCCGGATCGCAGGACCGCCCGGTGATCGCGCTCACGTGCGCGGCCGCGGCGGCCCGCAGGTCAAGATGGCCCTGGAACGGCAGGTAGCTGTTGGCGTCGTCCTCATCCACCGCCGCGCGCGTTACCGAGCGAGCTATCGAGGGCGGCGGGATGTCGGTGTCCAGGTTCTCCAGCCGCAGGAACCGCGGATCGCCCGCCGCGTCGGCCGCGTCGCCGACCTTGTCCACGCCGATACCGGGGATGTGCTGAAGCCGCGAAACCGTCACAACAGCATTGTGACGTAGGTCACTGGAGTGGACCACGCGACCATGCCCTCCTTCCGCACGAGAGCGTTACCGAGGGAGGGATCATGACGATCGACCGGCCGATGCCGGACGTGCCGGGCGTGACGCACCGGTTCGTCGAAGCGCGCGGGGCGAAATTCCATGTCGCGGAAGCCGGCTCCAGCAACGGGGGCGAGCCGGCTGTGCTGCTGCATGGGCTGCCCCAGCACTGGTATGCCTGGCGCAAGGTCATCCCGCAGCTCGCCGGCCGCTACCGGCTGTACTGCGTCGACCTGCGCGGCTGCGGCTGGTCCGAAGCCGCCGGGCCGGCAAGCGCCTACAGCACCAGAGAACTCGCCCGTGACGTGCTCGCCGTGCTGGACGCGCTCGGACTCCAGAGCCAGCCAGCGAACCTCATCGGGCACGACGCGGGCGGCTGGCTCGGCTTCGAGCTGTGCCGCACCGCGCCAGAGCGGTTCGGCCGGTTCGTCGCCGTCAACACCACCGATCCCGCGCCGAGCCGGCCCGCGCTGGCCCGGCACGCCTGGCGGTTCTGGTACACGGCGTTCTGGGAATACCCGGCGCTCGGCAGCCTGGTGCTGCGGCGCTGGCCGGGGTTCACCCGGGCCCGCCTGCGCCAGTGGGCGGGCCGTTGCCATCGGTGGGACGAGGCGGCGCTGGACGAGTTCGCCGAGGCCAGCCAGACGAGGCAGGCGGCACGAGCGATCCAGGCCATGCTGTGGCAGTTCGTGCTGCGCGACATCCCCGCGCTCGTCCGCAAGAGCGGCTACCGCCCGCTGACCGTGCCGGCCGTGCTGCTGGCCGGTGAGCAAGACCCGGTCTCCCGGGTCGCGGCCCGCACCCACAAGGTCGATAACCTGCGGGTGGAGGTACTGCCCGGCGCGCACCTGCTGCCGGAAACCGCGCCGGCTCTGGTCGCCGCGGCCGCCTTCGAGCACTTCGGCTGAGGAGTCCCGACGTCCGCAGACCCGGCACTGATCCGCGCCGCCCAGCGCGGCGATCCGATGGCGCTCGGCGAGCTCATGGAGCTGCTGCTGCCGTACGTCGGCCGCATCTGCGGCCCGATCGCGCTCCAGGACGGCCAGGACGCCGCGCAGGAGGCGATGATCGCCATCCTGCGCGGGATCGGGACGCTCAGCGCGCCCGAGGCGCTGTTCGGCTGGGCGCGGGTGATAGCCGTCCGCGAAGCGGTGCGGGTAGCCCGCCGGGCGAGCCGCACCCGAACCCGTACCGACGCGGCGGCGGTCGAGGAACTGCACGCGCCGGGCGACCCCCAGCTCGCCGTCGACATCACCGACACCCTGGCCCGGCTCAGCCCCGAACACCGTGCCGTGCTCGTCCTGCGCGACATCGAAGGGCTGGACGAGCAGCAGGCCAGCCAGATCCTGGCGGTGCAGCCGGGCACGGTGCGCTCCCGGCTGTTCCGTGCCCGGACCAGCTTCCGGAAGGCGTGGAACCATGACTGAACACTGGCCCGTCGCCGAACTGGACCCGGTGCGCCGGCTGCGGGTGCTCGCCGCCTCGGTGCGGTTCCCCGTCTACCTGGCCGAGATCACCATCCCCGCGCCGGTCGAAACGGTGTGGGCGGTCGCCGCCGACCTGGAACACGAGCTACCGCGATCGCTGCCCACGGTGCGCTCCGCGCGCATCACCAGGGAAGACGGGGAAAACCTCGAGCTGCTGGCGGTGGGCACGCTCGGCCAGCGGGCCAGGTTCGACGTGGTGCTGCGGCCCGGCTGGTGCCTGATGCGCAGCAGGTTCGTGCTCGGCGCGATGGCGGCCGTGCCGGACCCGGGCGGCCAGCGCACCCGGTTCGCCTCGCTCGGCGGGTTCCGGCTGCCCGGCGCGCGGCTGGCCGGCCCGCTGCTCACCCTCGCCGGGGAGCGGGCGATGGCGCGGTTCGCGAGCCATCCGGCGTTCAGATCCTGAGCCGCGGCGCGGGACATTTTGGCGGGACAGGTGCCTGACGACGGGCACGGGTCCGGTGCGCCGCCGCCTACGTGGGGTCCCGGCCGCTGGCTCGCAGAGGGCGCCTAGCCGGCCAGCCCGGCCGCCACCCGCGCGGCGCTGTCGAAGGCGTCGAGGTTGCCGGACGCGCGGCACAGCACGTGCGCGCCCTCGAGCAGCGTGATCAGCGTAACGGCGAGGTCTCGCGCACGGCCCGGTGGCAGGCCGGCCGCGGTGAGGCGCGCGGCAAGCTCGCCGCTCCATGCGGAGAAGGCCGTACCGGCGATCCGCCGCAGGTCGTCCGGGCCCGGTTCGAACCCGGCGTCCACGGTGATCGCGGCGACCGCGCAGCCGCCGCCGTCGGCTGACGCTTGGACCACGGGCCGGATCAGGGCGAGGAACGCGGCGACCACCGCCGGCGGGCTGTCCGCCGGCAGCGCGGCCAGCAGCTCGCGCACCTGCCGGCCGTTCCGCTCGGCGGCCTCGGCGACCAGCTGCTGCTTGCCGCCGGGGAAGTGGTGGTAGATCGCACCCCGCGCCGCGCCGCTCTCGCGCAGCACTTCGGTGAAGGACATCCCGGCCACGCCGTGCTGCCGCAGCGCGGCCACGGTGGCCTCGATCATCCGGTCCCGGGTATCGGTCGCCATCCTCCGCCCTTCCCGACACGGCCCTTGACTAACGAGGCCTTGACTAGTACGGCCATCCTAATACATGCTGAACACTGCTAGTACGTACGTCCTAGCGATAATAGGAACCACCGGAAGGACATCAGTCATGCCCATCACCGTCACCGCCCCGCGCGGGGTGCTCACCGCCGCCGGCGAGCGCGCGATCCTGCCGCGGCTGACCGCCGAGCTTGCCCGGGTCAGCGGGCTGAGCGGCAACGCGGCCTTCACGGCCATGATCGGCGGTACCGTGCACGTGCTGGAGCCCGGCCGCGTCTATGCCGGCGGCGAGAACCGTCCCCTGGTCATGGTCGAGCTCAAGCTGCCGGACATCGGCCTTGGCTCGCTGGAGCAGCGGGCGGCGTTCGTGGCCGCGGCGACCGACGTGGTCGACGAGCTGTCGGTCCAGGGCCACCGGCGCGAGGACACCTGGGTCAACGTGCTCAACGCACCAGACGGCGGGTGGGGGATCGGGGGCCGCGCCTACACCGGCCAGGACCTCGTCGCCGCGATCAGCGCCGCGGCGTAGCGTCGTCCCGGACAGCACAGCACCCAGCGGCGCAGGGTATTCCGCTGGGTGCCGTTGCGGGGTATCCCCTCATCATCAGATACGACCGGGGCCGGCCAACCCTGCAGACCGGCTCCAAGTTTGCTGAAGTGGTGCCGACGTCGTTATGAAAGCTGATCTTCCGCGGCGGCCAGGACGCGGCCGATCGCGTGGCCGAACTGCACGTCGCAGGGGTGGCTGAGCTGGCCGGACGTCGCGGCGGCGGCCAGCTCGGCCAGCGCGGTGCGCAGCGCGGGCACCGGCTGCGTGGCGGACAGCGGCGCGGCGGACCTGCCCGCCTCGCCCCACACGGACAGCTCGGCGGTCGACCCCTCCCGTGTCGCACTCAGCGTCACGGTCGCCGTGCTGGTCGCGCCGCTCTCGTGCCGCAGGATCAGGTGCGTGACGTCGGCCGGGCCGGCCACCGCGGTCACCCCGGCCACCGGGCCGAGGGTGGCCCACAGCAGCGACAGCAGGTGCGGCGCGACGTCCCACAGCGCGCCCCTATCGCGCCGCCACGGGGTGTTGTACGGGCTGGACGCGGACAGCGCGGTGCCGAGCCAGAGCCCGACGCCGCCCAGCCACCCGGGGGTCGCGGTCACGGTGCCGAGCCAGTCGCGCATCTCTGGCTGGAACCGGGAGGTGAAGAAGACCACGGAGGCCACGTTGCCGTGCGCCACGGCCTCGGTGAGCGCGTCGGCGGCGGCCTGGTCGATCGCGATCGGCTTCTCCAGCAGCAGGTGCTTGCCGCGGTTCGCGGCGCGTACCGCGATCGGGGCCTGGACGTCCGGCGGGACGGCGAACGCCACGGCCTCGACGTCGTCGAGGAACGCGTCGAGGTCGGCGTGCGGTGTGGCACCGTGTTCGGCCGCCAGTGTCGCGGCGGCGGCGGTGTCGCGGCCCCAGACCGCGGCCAGCTCGACACCCGTGGTGGACGCGAGCGCGGGGGCGTGCGTGACCCGCGCCCAGTAACCGGTACCTACCAGCCCGAACCTCATCGCGCAATTGTCTACGGTAGGACCCGTGACTGACAACGCGGACGTGATCGTGGTGGGCGCCGGGCTGGCCGGGCTGGTGGCGACCTACGAGCTGGCGCGGGCCGGCAAGCGGGTACTCGTGCTGGACCAGGAGAATTCGTCGAATCTCGGCGGGCAGGCCTTCTGGTCGCTGGGCGGGCTGTTCCTGGTCGACTCGCCGGAGCAGCGGCGGCTGCGGATCAAGGACTCGCGCGAGCTGGCGCTGGCCGACTGGCGGGGTTCGGCCGGGTTTGACCGGGAGCGCGAGGATACCTGGCCGCGCCGCTGGGCCCAGGCGTATGTGGACTTCGCCGCCGGGGAGAAGCGGCGCTATCTGCACGATCTGGGGCTGCGGCTGCTGCCGATGGTGGGCTGGGCGGAACGCGGGGCCGGCACCGCCGGCGGGCATGGCAACTCGGTGCCGCGGTTCCACCTGACCTGGGGCACCGGGCCCGAGGTCGTCCGGGTGTTCCGCGAGCCGGTGCTGTCGGCTGTGTCGTCAGGGCTGGTGTCGTTCAAGTGGCGGCACCGGGTGGACGAGCTGGTCGTCACCGACGGCGCCGTGACGGGTGTGCGGGGGTCGGTGCTCGCGCATTCGGCCGATGCGCGCGGGGTGGCGTCGTCGCGCTCGGTGTCTGGGTCCTTCGAGCTCGGCGCTTCGGCGGTGGTGGTGACCTCCGGCGGGATCGGCGGGAACCTTGACCTGGTGCGGTCGGCGTGGCCGGTTTCGCGGCTCGGGCCCGCCCCCGCGTCGATGGTGACCGGCGTGCCTGCGCACGTGGACGGGCGGATGCTGTCGATCGCGTCGCAGGCGGGCGCGTCGGTGATCAACTCGGATCGGATGTGGCACTACACCGAGGGGCTGCGGAACTGGGACCCGATCTGGCCGGGGCACGGCATCCGGATCCTGCCGGGACCGTCGTCGCTGTGGCTGGACGCTCTTGGCCGGCGGCTGCCGGCGCCGTTCTTCCCCGGTCACGACACGCTCGGCACGTTGCGGCACATCCTGTCGACCGGTCACGACTACTCGTGGTTCGTGCTCACCAGGGCCATCGTGGAGAAGGAGTTCGCGCTGTCCGGATCGGAGCAGAACCCCGACATCACCGGCAAGGACCTGCGGCTGTTCCTGTCGTCGCGGGGGCGGCGCGGGGCGCCAGGGCCGGTGCAGGCGTTCCTCGATCACGGTCCGGACTTCGTGGTGCGGCCGTCGCTGCGGTCGCTGGTGGCGGGGATGAACTCTGTCGCCGGGTCGGGGGTTCTGTCGTACGAGGCCGTGGAACGCGAGGTGCTGGCGCACGACCGGGAGGTGGCGAACGCCTACTCCAAGGACCTCCAGCTGATGTCGGTCAGGAACGCGCGCTCGTTCTGGCCGGACCGGCTGACCAGGGTCGCGGCGCCGCACCGGTTCCTTGACCCTTCCTGCGGCCCGTTGATCGCCGTCCGGCTGCACATCCTCAGCCGCAAGACCCTCGGCGGGCTGGAGACCAACCTGGACTCCGCGGTGCTCCGGCCGGACGGATCGGTGTTCGAGGGGCTGTACGCGGCCGGTGAGGTGGCCGGCTTCGGCGGCGGCGGGATGCACGGGTACAACGCGCTGGAGGGAACGTTCCTCGGCGGCTGCATCTTCTCCGGCCGGGCCGCCGGGCGGGCGCTAGCGAGCACGCTGTCGTTAAGCGCCCCCCGCGCCCCCGCCCCTGCCCTCGCCCCCTGCCCTCGCTTCCGCCTGGCCCGGCCCTGGCTTCCCGCGTCCTGGCTTCCCGCGTCCTGGCTTCCCGGGCCCTGGCTTCCCGGGCCCTGGCTTCCCGGGCCCTGGCTTCCCGGGCCCTGGCTTCCCGGGCCCTGGCCAAACCCGGCACATTACCCTACAATCCGGGCAGCCTGGCTGCGGCCGCGAAATTATTTGGGCCGAACAGCGTGTCGGATTACCGCTTTGCGGTGGACTGACCCCCGCGGACGGAGGTTTCCCTTCCACGAAGGGGTGATCTACCACGTTGCTGCCACGGCCGTTGATGCGCACGCGTATCACCAGGCACATACCCCACTCCCATGCGGGGAGCCTGTCTGACCACGGTACGAGGCGGGGGTCTAGCCGGCGGCCGATGTGCGGGAGTTGCGTGGCGGCGACGATCGCGTTATGAGTGAGGGACCGGCGGTCACCTCGCCTACCCGTGGCCGGTGTGGGTGGCGGGCCCCTACGGTGCCGTGCTGCTCGCGATCTCCGCGGCGGCTACCGGGCTCCGCCGGGAGGCTAGCTGCCGATAGGCAGGCTGGCGACCAGCAGGTCGGCCACGAGGGTCGCGTCGTCGTCCTGGGTGCGGCCGATCTTGCGCCAGCCCCAGCTACGGAACGCGGCCTGCGCCGCGCCGGCCGCGGGGAGCACGGTGAGCGTCGCGCGTTCCTCCGGCCGGCGTGCCAGCACCATGTCGTGCAGTTCGCGGCCGATGCCCTGGCGCCGCCAGGACGCCCGGACCAGGAGATCTACCAGCGCAAACGTGCGGCCGGGGGCTTCGGTGGTGACGTCCTGCGGCAGCGGCGTGGTGAGGTTCCGCCACCATGAGGTGGACGGCCGCAGCGGCATTCCCGCCGCGTAGCCGACCAGGTAGTCGCCGTGGCGCGCCTCCGCGAGGACGAAGCCGGGCTGCCGGGATCGCACCCGGAACCGGTCGGCGAACACGCCAGGATCCACGTCGAGCCGGTATGGCGGGTCGGCGTAGACCTCGGCGTGCAGCGCCCGCAGTTCGTCGGCGTGCTCGCGGGCCTGGCCGCCGTCCAGCAGGTGAAAGGTGATCTCGGTCGCGGGCACGTCTCATTCTGCCGCGGCATGCCCGCGATCGCGCGCGCTGGCCTTGGGTCACGGCGCCTCGACCCGGTACCCGAGTATGCGAGCAGCGCCCCGCCGTGGTGGCGAGGCGCTGCTCGGTTCGTGCGTCAGGCGTCGGCGATCGCCTCGGCCTGGAAGCCGCGGGCACGGACACCGAGGGAGACGGTGCGCGCCAGCAGCATCGCGATAGCGAAGAAGATAAGGCTGTCGGTCAGCGCCGCGACCGTGATGTGGTTGGTGGTGCCCCACTGCACCAGCTGGGTGGTGAACAGGTGATTCGAGCCGTAGTCGAAGAACATCCGGGCGGCAACCACGACGATCCATATCGCCGCGTATACCACTCCGGCCTGGGAGATCACACGACCCGCGGGGTCGCGGGAGACCCGCATGAACGCGGCGGCGAGCACGCCCGCCGCCAGGCCAGCGGCGATGCCCGCGATCTCGAGCAGCAGGCCGTTACCGGAGGTGGCCATGCCCTTGAAGTACAGCGGGACAACCACCGCGGCGGCGATGAACGGCCGGATCAGCCGTAGCGCGCCAACCTTGCGGATCCCCAGATCGGATATCAGCACGAGGGCCAGGATGACGATGTTGAGGATGATGACGCTTGCGTCCACTTCAAGCTCCTGTTTAGGTGAGGTGCGATTACGCATCTCACGCTAGAAATCGGAGCCTGCCCGGCGCGTCGGCGCTGAGTTTGACCGCGGGTGGAACCGTCTTCTCCACCCGGAGTCAACCCCGCGGGCAGCTAGCCATCCGCGCCGCGGCGCCGCATGGTAAATAGGGAAGGGGACGCGATGGGCGACATAACCGACCAGTTCATGAAGGACCAGCTCGCCGGGGCGCGGATGTACTCTGCGGTCCTGCTGAGACGGGCGGCTCGGTATTCGGAGCCGGACGCTCCGGCGTTCATCTGGGAGCACGGCCGGCGGAACTTCGAGCTTCGGGCGGACGGCGTGCTTGTGCTCGTGTGCCCGGTCGCGGACGACTCCGACCTGGCCGGGATCGGCATCTTCGACGCCAGCCCGGAGGAGACCGCCCGCATCATGGCGGACGATCCCGCGATCCGGGCGGGCGTGCTCAGTGCCGAAGTGCACCCCGTCCGCGGCTTCCCCGGCGATGCTCTCCCGCCCGCACGGTAACGGATTAGCTGCCTGCCGCGGTGCGGCGCCGTCAAGCCGGCGGGGGCCTCAGCCGGCGGCCAGCGTCGGCTCGCGGCGGGCCATGGCGTAGCACGGGATCATGACCGCACCGGCGGTGAGCGCGGCGACGCCGAGGACCAGGCCGGCGGCGGGCGCGAACGGGATGAACGGGACCCAGCTGCCGGTCGCCGCCCGGGTGACGGCGAGCAAGGTCACCGCGCCCGCGGCCACGCCGGCGATCAGTCCGGTGATGGTGACGAATACCGCTTGCCAGCCGAATACGGCGGCCACCTGACCGCGGGTCGCGCCGACCCGGCTGAGTAGCCGCAGCACGCGCCGCCGCTCGACCGTGGCCATGACGAGGGTGTTCACCAGGGCCACCGCGGCCAGCGAGGCGATGAGGCCGAGGATCATGTTGTTGGCGAAGCCGTTTTGCGCCGCGGCCTGCTCGGACTGGGCGTTGGCGACGCTGCGGCTGACGACGCGCAGCCCGTCGTGACCGGCGGCCAGCCCGGTTAGCGCTCGCGGGGTGCCGCCGTTGACCAGAATCTGGGCGAAGCCGGGTGACGTGCCGGTGTGCCCCGCGGTGACAGCCGCGGGAATCAGCAGATCCCCGGAGGCCAGCGACTTGGCGTACACCGCGCTGACCGTCGCCCGGTATGGCGTGCCGTCCGGCAGGTACACGGTGAGCCGTGAGCCCACGTGCACGCCGAGCACGCCCCGGCCGGCTTCCAGCGCGCTGACCGCGATCTGCCCGGGACTCAGCGTGTTCAGGCGGCCGGCGGTCACGCCGAGGTCCAGCACCTGGTCGAGCGGTCCGCCCGCGACCGACTCACCGTAGACCGGCTCCAGGTCCGGGGCGGCGGCCGCCAGGGTGAGCGGCGCGAGGCCGGCCGCCGCGGTGACCGCGGGCAGGGCTCGTACTTGCCGCATGGTGGCGTCGGTGAGGTCGTTACCGGAAATCACGTGACCCGCCAGCACGGTGCTCCCCGCCTGGTTGGCGGTGGCGTGCGCGATCGAGGTGTTCGCGAAGTAAATGGTGCCGACCATAGCGACCGCGAGGGCCACCGGGATGACCGCGGACGCGGTACGGCGCGGCTGGGCGGAGATCGCGGCGAGCGCGAGCCTGGCCGACGGCCCGCCGGCCGCCTGACCCGGCCGGAACAGCCATGCGGCGAATGCCACCAGGAGCGGCCCGAGCAGCGCGACCGTCAGCATGCAGGCCAGCAACAGCGGGAGCGCCAGCGCGAGCTGGCCGGCCTGGCTCTTCTCGCGAAGCGTGAGCACCATGAGCGCTCCCGCGCCGCCCGTCGCGCACACGCCGAGGAAGACCCGGAACGGGTGCGGCCACTTCCGCTCGGCGCCGGTCTCCCGCAGCTCCTGCGCGGGTGAGGTACGGCTCGCGCGCCGCGCCGCGATCTGGCCGCTCACCTCGGTGATGAGCGTGCTGATGCCGCATGCGATGAGCAGCAGCCACGGGCTCAGCCACGCGGCGGATCCGGTGGGCAGCATCTGGTGCCCGGCCAGGGCGTGAACCCCCAGCGCCCCCAGAGCGGTCCCCGGCAGCCAGCCCAGCACGCCCCCCGCCACGCCGCACACGGCCAGCTCGGCCATGATCGCCCGCCGGACCTGGCCGCGGGTGGCTCCGGCGGTACGCAGCCGGGTGTACCTTCGCCTGCGCAGGTTCACCGCCAGCGCCGTCGTGGCGGCGACCACGAACAGCGAGATCGTCACGATCGGCGGGATCAGCGCGATACCCAATGCCGAGCCGTTGGCTCGCTCGACCGCGGCGTTCAGGTTCGCCACGTCGCCGCGGGCCGAGCCGGTCGCGATCGTGTAGCCCGCGCCGCCGTGCAACTCGGCGCGGATCCGCTGCGCGAGCGCATCGGGAGACACGCCCGGCTTCGCGGTCACCGCGACCAGGTCGACGTCACCGGGCCGCACCACGCCGCCGGGGAAACCGGACTCGCCGACCGCGGTCGCCACGCCGGGCACCTTCGCCAGCTCGCCTGCCAGCGTGGCCGGCACGCCGCGGTACGCGGGCAGCGGAAGGCTCTCCCGCGAGTCGCCGCTGGTGACGGCGAGGTTGGTGCTGGCGGCCACGACCACGCTGGAACTGGCGAGCCGTCCGGCGGGAGCGGTGGTCTGCGCGACCGCGATCGAGATCGCGGCGACGGTCAGCGCCGCCGCGGCGGCCGACGCGACGACCGTGCCGATCAGCGGACCGGGACTGCGGCGTATCCCGGCGAGCATCCAGCCGCGCATCATGCCCGCGCCTCGTCCGCTCGCGCACCGCGTGCGCTGTCCGCTCGCGCCCCGAGCTCGTGCAGGACCTGGGCCACCACGGCTGGCTCCGGGTCGCGCAGCACCTGGTCCACGCGGCCGGCCTGCAGGAACACGGCCCGGTCGCAGAACCTGGTCACCTGCGGGTCGTGGGTGACGATGATCACGGTCGTGCCGTCGGCCGCGCCGCGCAGCAGCCGGAGCACGCCGACCGCGGTGTACGGGTCCAGCGCGCCCGTCGGCTCGTCGGCGAAGATCACGTCCGGGCGCGTGACCAGCGCCCGCGCGATGGCCACACGCTGCTGCTGGCCACCGGACAGCTCGGCCGGCCGCCGCCGGAGGTGGCCGCTGCCCAGACCGACCCGAGCCGCCGCGTGCTCGATCTCGGTCCGCCCCGCGGACCGGTGGTCCAGCCGGAGCGGGAGCGCGATGTTCTCCGCCACGGTCAGCTCAGGCAGCAGGTTGAGGTCCTGGAACACGAAGCCCACCCGGCTCCGTCGCAGCACCGACTGCTTGCGCTGGGAAAGGCGGGTCAAATCGGCTCCGCACAGATGGACCGTGCCGGAGGAAAGGCGCTCGATCCCGGCCGCGCACTGCAGCAGCGTCGACTTGCCGGATCCGGAGACGCCGAGCACCGCGGTGAACGACCCGGCGGCAAACGAGAGCGATACCCGGTCGAGCGCGGCAACGGCGTTCCGCCGCCTGCCGTAACGCTTCGTCACCTCATTCAGCACAACAGGGGCGACCGCGGCCATCGTCGGGTCAGTTACTTCAGCGGTGTGCGTAATCATGCATCCAGCCTGCCGGCCGCACGCGGCCGGGCCAATGGTGCCGCCCGCCGGGTTCGGGGTGGGGATTACCCCCGCTGCGAGCGCCAAGATTCGCGTGCGGATTAAGAGATCGCTTAATCCCGGCTCGATCGCGTTCCGGGCCCGGGTTACAGTCACCGGTATGGGCACGGAGCAGGAAGCGGCTCTCGAAGTGCTGCGTGAAGTGTGGCGCGGCCGGGGGCAGAGCGCCGCCGACCTCGACGACGTCGGCCGCGAGCGGTCCTGCAAACGGATGACCGACGCCGGGGTGGGGTTCGCGGACTTCGCCGCCGAGGCCGCGGCGGCGGGGGAACATGGTGACCTGGCCGCCGCGTGGCGGGCCAGGCTGACGCGCGAAGGCAAACTCAAGGGGTCCGGCGTCAGCGTGCGCGACCTCGTCCTGGGACAGGCTGAGCCCCGCTGACCCCCGTCGCATACCCGGGAACCGTCGCCGAGCTGGCCGCTGACCTGCGAGGCGGCGGCTATCTCGCGGACCGCGGGCTTGCCACCGCGCTGCTGGTGTCGCTCTCGCTGCGCCGCCCGGTGCTGCTCGAGGGCGAGGTCGGGGTCGGAAAAACCGAGGTGGCGAAGGCGCTCGCCGCCTGTTACGGCCGCAGGCTGATCCGGCTCCAGTGCTACGAGGGGATTGACACCAGCCAGGCGCTCTACGAGTGGGACTACGCCAGGCAGATGCTGGCGATCCGGGCCATGTCTGAGCAGCAGGCGGCCGTTGACCAGGCAGTCGACCGGCTGTTCGGCCCCAAATACCTGGTCGAGCGCCCGCTGCTGGAAGCGGTCCGGGCGGGCGATCGGGCGGTGTTGCTGATCGACGAGGTCGACCGTGCTGACGACGAATTCGAGGCGTTCCTGCTGGAGGTGCTGTCCGACTACCAGATCAGCATCCCGGAGATCGGTACGATCGCGGCCGAATCCGCGCCGGCCGTGATCCTCACCTCCAACCGGACCAGGGAACTGCACGACGCGCTGCGGCGGCGCTGCCTGTACCACTGGATCGGTTACCCCACCGTGGAGCGGGAGGTGGAGATCGTCCTGGTCCGCCAGCCCGGTGCCGCCGAAGAGCTCGCCAGGAAGGTCGTGCGGGCGGTGCACCGGCTCAGGGAACTGGACCTGGTCAAGCCGCCCGGCGTGGCCGAGACCATCGACTGGGTCAGCACGCTCGGTTTTCTCGGCGAGACCGATCTGACGCCGCGGGCGGCGGACGACACCCTCGGCGCCGTCATCAAGGATCGCGACGACCTCGACCTGGTGCGGGACAACCTGGCGGAGATCACTTCCAGTGGGTAAGGAGGCGGCGTTCACCGGCGTGCTGGCGGGTTTCGCCCGGGAGCTCAGGACCGCGGGCCTGGTGGTGGGCACCGGCGACGTGCTGGCGTACTGCGCGGCGATGACGCCGCTGGACCCGTCGGACCTGGCGGATCTCTACTGGGCGGGGCGGGTGACGCTGGTCAGCCGCGGCGCGGACATCCCGGCCTACGACACGGTGTTCCGCCGGTACTTCCTGGCCGCCGGGGCCGCCGGGGCGGAGCCGCCGCTGCGCAAGGCCAGCGCCGCCGCGGCGGCCGAGGCGTCCGCGCTGGTCATGCCGGGTACCGAACCCGGCGAGATCCAGGACACCGAGCGGCCGTCCCTCGGCTGGATGGCCTCGGACGTGGACGCGCTCAAGCACCGCTCGTTCGCCGCGTGCACGCCGGACGAGTTCGCCGCGCTGCGCCGGATCATGGCCAGGATCAGGCTGACCCCGCCGCGCCGCCGGTCCCGGCGCACCCGGCCCGCGGGGGACGGCCGCGCGCCCGACATGCGCACGATGATCCGCCGCTCGATGCGGATGCACGGCGAGCCCGGCGAGTTGTACTTCCGGCAGCGCCGGCTGCGGCTGCGGCCGCTGATCCTCGTCCTCGACGTGTCCGGATCGATGACCGACTACTCCCGGCACTTGCTCCAGTTCGCGCACACCGCCCGGCACGCGGCCGCGAGGGTGGAGGTGTTCTGCTTCGGTACCAGGCTCACTCGCATCACCAGGGACCTGGCGCACCGGCATCCCGACGACGCACTGGAGCAGGCCGCGCGGACCGTGCTCGACTGGGACGGCGGGACCAGGATCGGGGAGTCGCTGGACGTCTTGGTCCGCAACTGGGCCCGCACCGGGCTCTGCCGCGGCGGGGTGGTGATCATCTGCTCGGACGGCCTGGACCGGGGCGACCCAGGCCTGCTCGCGGCGGCGATGGAGCGGCTGTCGCGGCTGTGCTACCGGATCGTCTGGCTGAACCCGCACAAGGACGCGGACCGGGAATTCCGGCCCAGCACGCTGGGCATGATGGTGGCGGCGCCGCACATCGACCTGCTGCTGTCCGGCCACGACCTGGCAAGCCTGGAACAGCTCGCCGAGATGCTGCCGGTGCTGCGATGATCCGGCTCGGCTCGCTGGCCGGCTACCCGTTCGAGGGGCCGCGGCTGCTGGCCGGCTGGACACCCCCGGCGACCGCGGCGGTGTACGCGATCTTGTACAAACCCGACCCGGACGCCAAGCCCGAGCGGTACGCGGTCGGCTACGTCGGGCACGCCGACGACCTGGCCGCGGAACGCCTCCCGTTCCAGCATCCCCGGTCCTCGTGCTGGGTCCGGCGCGCCGGATCGAAGTGGAAGGTCTACATCTGCACCTACGAGGTACCCGGCGGCACCCGAAGGCATCGCGAGCAGATAGCCCAAGAGCTCATCGCCATCTACCGGCCGAGCTGCAACGACCAGCAGTACGGCCCGGCCTGGAAAGACGAGTGGATCGGCGAGTATTCGGCGCCGACCACCGCCCCCGTCACCCGTCGCGGTCCCGCCCATCGGCCGCCCGCGCCCCCAAATCAGAACATTTAGCCCATTCCGTGGGTACTGACAGGCCCGGCAGAACCCCTATCGGAGCTTAGGCCCGCGGGGTGTAGCCGACCGCGTCTAGCAGGCGCGAACGGCGGGTACCGGAGGCCGGGGCCGGCCGCGGCGGAGCGGGAACAGCCGGCGTCACGTCGGCGACGATCTCCTCGGCCATCCCGTACAGCAGCGGCAGCGCGCCGGCGACCACGCCGCCGGTCTCGTTGATGTGGCCGACACCCGGCCCGATCAGCTTGGCGTTCGTCACGATCGTGCCGACGATTTCCGAGCACTCCTCGAGGTTCCCGGCAACCCGCGTCAACAGCGTGCCGGCCCAGAACAGGTAGACCGCCAGCCCTGCTACCAGCAGCACGACGTCGATCACGGTCAACACGACCAGGAGCGTCATGACTTCACCTTCCCGAGGACGCGGCCGAGGAACAGGTGGTGCCGCAGCCCTTCGGCAAGAACCGCCTCGACGCCGGCCGCGACCTGCGGGATAAGTTCGGTGTCGGCGGTGTTGGCCGCCGCGGCCTTGAGCGTGTCCTTAACCGTGACCACCCGCCGGTCGATGATCTTCACGTAGTAGATGAGCATGCTGAGCAGCGCGGCTACCGCCAGCACCACGACGAAGCCGACGATGATCCCGGTCAGCCACAACGCGTGTTCGGTCGAGTTCACGGCTACCCTCCCAGCCTGGACCGGCCGCGCTGGAGGCCGCCGATGATGATCGTGGCGTGCTCGATCGTGGTTCGTAGCGCCGCGAGCGGCGCGGTGTTCCGCACGGACTTCTCCAGCGATGTGTTGATCTCCGCGGCCTGCCCGCCAATCGAACGGGCGAGCAGCAGGATCGGCACGACGAGCGCGACAACGACCAGCACGATCACGATGCCGATCGTGTAGCCGATCCACCAGCCGGTGGTGTTCACGGAATCACCTCAAACCGTCTCGCAGAAGTCCCTGACGGGCTTCAGGCTCGCATTGACCGAAGTCAGCGCCTCGGGAACCGTGCTGGTCCGCTGCGCGACCACCTCGACCCCGCCGCTGAGCGCACCGAGCGTGCCGCGGATGGCCCGGAGGTGGAGGACCACCCGGACCAGTGCCACCGCGACGAACGCGACGATGACCGCGGAAACGATGATCGTCATCCAGGCCGGAGCAGGCATGTTCTCTCTCCTTGATGTTCGCTCGCGGGCGGGGCGCTTGGAGGTACTGGCTTCGCTCACCCGAGGAGCTTGGCCACGGAGCCCGCGTAGCGGACGGCGCCGGTAGCGACCTCTTTGATCGTCGTGTCGGTGACGGCGAGGGCCTCGGGCACGTCGTCAAGTTCGCCGATGAGCGCGACGCCGCCGCTCAGGATCTCGCCGCTCGCCGCGCGGATCCGCTCCAGCGCGGCCAGCACGCGGTTGAGCAGGAAGATCACGACCGGCAGGATCACCACCAGCAGGATCGCGTTGCCGATCCACCACAGAACCATGACTGCTCCCTCAGCTCGCGTGGTACGGGACGAAGAAACGGCGGAATACCCTGGCCAGCGCCATCCGGGCGGCTCGCAGGGCGATCGCGAGGCCGCTCGCCGAGCCAGTGGCCACCGGGCCGGCCGCCTCGCCGAGCCCGATGCGGCCGGCCAGGTTCGCCGAGAAGTCGTGCATGAGCACGGCCGTGACGTCGGAGATCATGCCCCGGCCGTACTGCGCGGCGGCCCCCGCCAGCTGGAGATCCTGGGTGACGCCGACCCGGGTGCCGCGGCCCGAGCGCGTCAGCGTCGCGGTCACCACCATGCTGGCCTGGCCGCGGCCCTTCTCCTCCGCGCCTGCCGCGTGCACGACGATCCGCCTGGCCGCCGCGTCCCGCTCGGTGATGTCCGCCGTGCCGGCGAACCGCAGCCGGACCGGCCCCATCCGGACCGCGACCCGCCCCTGGTACTGGTTCCCGCCCAGGTCCTCGGTGAGCTCAGTGCCGGGCAGGCACGCCGCCACGCGCGGGATGTCCTGGAAGAATTCCCAGACCCGGTCGACCGGCTCGGCTACCTCGAACTCATTTTTAATTATCATAACGTACGAGCCTTCGCGTAGCCAGTTGGATCTTTCTCGAACGCACGGCGGCAGGCAGCGCTGCAGAAGTAGTAGGTGTCTCCGTCACCGGTCATGGACGGCGTGCCCGCACCGGTGCTGACCGTCATGCCGCACACCGGGTCCACCGCGTCCTTGGCGGTGGCCGTCGGCAGCGCGGCGATCGCGCCGCCGGCCCGAAGCTGAACCAGCTCGGCGAGGATGGCCACCGCGATCTCCGTGTGGCTGATGCGGCCGAGGTTCAGGCCCGCGGGGACCCTGACCCGGTCGAGCTGCTCGGCGGGAACCCCGCGGTCGGCGAGGTAGCCGAGCACGGCGGTGCCCCGTTTGCGCGAGCCGACCAGGCCGAGGTAGGCCGGCCGGGCGGCGAGCGCCCGCTCCAGCACGCGCTCGTCGTCGTGGCCCTGGGTGGCGACCACCACCATGGACCGCTCGTCGGCCTCGAAGTCCGTGCCCGCCGCTACTTCCGCGCGCCAGCCGAGTACCCGCGCGAGGCTGGCCAGGGTGTGTGCCATCGGGGAGTCGCCCACGATGACCAGCTGCGGCACGGGCAGCACGGGCTCGATGAACACCTCGACCGCCCCCTCGCTCTGGCAGGAAATGGGCACGATGACCATGCCGTCGGGCACCGTGCCGAACTGCTCGGGGCTGCCGAGCAGCAGCAGGCGGCCGGTGCCGGTCGCGATGACCTGACGGGCTTCGCGGATGACCGCGGGCTCCGCGCAGGCGCCGCCGATCCAGCCGTGCACCTCGCCGTCCGCGGTGATGATCGCGTGCGAACCCTGCTGGCTGGATGACGGCCCTTGCCGCCAGACGACCGTGGCGAGCGCGAACGGCTGACCGGTCCTGGTCAGCTCCGCGGCCTCCTCGAGCACCGTTCGCATCACTCGTCCGTCCGTACCGGCGGGGCGCCGGACACGTCTCGCCGGCTGGTGATGGCGTCCCAGACCCGGTCGGGCAGCAGCGGCATGTCGATGTTGCGTACCCCGGTGCCGGAGATCGCGTCCATGACCGCGTTCACGAACGCGGCCGGCCCGCCGACCGCGGCGCACTCGCCGATGCCTTTGGCGCCGAGCGGGTGGTGCGGGCAGGGCGTGACAACCTCGCTGTGCAGTTCGAAGCCAGGCGTCTCCCAGGCCGACGGCAGCAGGTAGTCCATGTAGTTCGCGCCGACGCAGTTGCCGTCCGCGTCGAACGTGATGAACTGCATGTTCGCCATCGCGTACGCCTCGGTCAGGCCGCCCATGATCTGGCCTTCCACGATCATCGGGTTGATCCGGACCCCGCAGTCGTCGACCGCGACCATGTTCAGCACGTCCCAGACGCCGGTCACCGGGTCGACCTCGACGGTCACGATGTAGACCGCGAACGGCCAGGTGAGGTTCGGCGGATCGTAGTACGCGGTGTTCTCCAGGCCCGGCTCCATGCCGTCGGGCATGTTGCTGTACGCGGCCATCGCGCATTCCTGGATCGTTACGCCGCGGTCAGGGGCGCTGCGCACGTAGAACCGGCCGAGCTCCCAGTCGATGTCCTCCTCGGACACCTCCAGCAGGTGGGCGGCCAGCTTGCGGGCCTTGGCCTTTATCTTGCGGGACACCATCGCGACCGCCGCGCCGGCCACCGGTGTGCTGCGCGAGGCGTACGTGCCCATGCCGAACGGCGCGGTGTCGGTGTCGCCCTCCTCGACGACCACATCCTGCGCCGGGATGCCGAGTTCGTGCGCGACGATCTGAGCCCAGGTGGTCTCGTGGCCCTGGCCCTGGCTCTTCGCGCCGGTCCGCAGGATGGCCTTGCCGGTCATGTGCACCTTGAGTTCGGCCGAGTCGAACATCTTGATGCCGAGGATGTCGAACTCCCGGCTGTTCCCCGCGCCGAGCGGCTCGGTCATCGTCGAGATACCCAGGCCGAGCAGGCGGCCGTTCGCGCGCGCCTCCGCCTGCTGCGTGCGGAAGTTCTCGTACCCGATGGCCTTGAGCCCTACGTCCAGGCACTTGGCATACTGGCCGGAGTCGGTGAGGAACCCGAACGGGGTGCGGTGCGGGAAGTCGTCGTCGGAGACGAAGTTCATCCGGCGGAATTCCGCCTGGTCCATGCCCAGGTCGCTGGCGGCGGCCTGGATCATCCGCTCCTGGAAGAACATCGCCTCGGTGACCCGGAACGAGCACCGGTAGGCGACCCCGCCCGGTGCCTTGTTGGTGTAGGCACCGCGCGCGGTCAGGTGGGCGACCGGGATGTCGTAGGCGGCGAAGGCCGAGTGCATCAGGCCGATCTTGAACTTGCTCGGCTGCGCGTCGGAGAAGAACGCCCCGTGGTCGGCGTCGGTGTGCATCCGGACGGCGAGGATCTTGCCGTCCTTGCGCAGCGCCATCTCGCCCTGGAGGTACACGTCGCGGGCGAACCCGGTCGAGATCAGGTTGCCGGACTTGTCCTCGATCCACTTGACCGGCCGCTCCAGCAGGATCGAGGCCAGGATCGAGCAGACGTAGCCTGGGTAGACCGGCACCTTGTTGCCGAAGCCGCCGCCGATGTCCGGCGAGACGATCCGGATCATGTGCTCGGGCAGTTCGGCCACCATCGCCACCGCGGCCCGGATGATGTGCGGCGCCTGCGTGGTCATGTACACGGTGAGCTTTGAGGTGGCCCGGTTGAAGTCGGCGATCGAGCCGCAGCATTCGATCGGCGACGGGTGCGAGCGCGGGTAGTGCAGTTCCAGCTTGGAGATGAGGTCGGCCTGTTCGAACGCGCGGTCCGTGCCGTCCTTGTCGCCGACCGCCCAGTGGTAGATGACGTTGTCCGGCTGATTTTCCTTGTCGTCGCGGATGAGCGGGGCGCCCTCGGCCAGGGCCTGGGCCGGGCTGACGATCACCGGAAGCGGCTCGTAGTCGACGTCGATGGCCTCGCACGCGTCCTTGGCGATGTACGGATCGTCGGCGATCACGCAGGCCACTTCCTGACCCTGGAAGCGCACCTTGTCGGTGGCCAGCACCGCCTGGGTGTCGTAGGACAGCGTGGGCATCCAGGCCAGGTTCCGGCTGGCCATCATCTCGCCGGTCAGCACCAGGTGGACGCCAGGGATGTCCCAGGCCTTGCTGGTGTCGATGGACCTGATCCGGGCGTGCGCCAGCGGGCTGCGCAGGATCTCCATGTGCAGCATGCCGGGCAGCACGATGTCGTCGGTGTAGTTGCCCTTGCCGCGGATGAACCGGTCGTCCTCGACGCGCTTACGGCTGGCGCCGATCCCGCCGATCTTGATCTCGTCGACCGCCTGCCGGGTCACTGGCTCTCCCCTCGCAGCTTCGCGGCCGCCCACAGGACGGACTTGACGATGTTCTGGTAACCGGTGCACCGGCACAGGTTGCCGGACAGCGCCCAGCGCACCTCATCCTCGGTCGGGTCCGGGTTCCGCGCCAGCAGGGCCTTGGCGGACATCATCATGCCGGGCGTGCAGAACCCGCACTGGAGGCCATGCTCCTGCTTGAAGCCCTCCTGGAGCGGGTGCAGTTCGCTGGCCGCGGCCAGGCCCTCCACGGTCTCGATCGCGTGGCCGTCCGCCTGGACCGCCAGCATCGTGCAGGACTTGACCGCCGCTCCGTCCACCAGGACGGTGCACGCGCCGCAGTTGGTCGTGTCGCAGCCCATGTGCGTGCCGGTCAGGCCGACGCCGCGCCTGATCAGGTGGGACAGCAGCAGCCGTGGTTCCACTTCGGCGATCTTCTTCGCTCCGTTGATCGTGAACCTGATCCTGCGGACCGGTATGTCCTGGCCGGCCGCGGCCTCGTCGCCGTGATCCTCGTAGACCATCGTCATCGTGTTACGCCGCCTTCTGCTCGGTCCGGCCCAGGATGCGTTCGACGAACGTCGCCACCATGTGCCGCTTGTACGCGGCGCTGCCGCGGTGGTCGGTCCGCGGTCTGGCCGCCTCGGCGGCGAGCCGCGCCGCCTCGCCGACCGATTGCGCGGTCAGCGGGTTGCCGGTCAGCGCCTGTGCGGCCTCGGTCGCGGCGATCGTCGCGCCACCCACCCCGGTGAGCGCGATCCCGGCGCTGGTCACCGTGCCGTTGCTGGTCTCGATGGCGACGGCCACGCCGACCGTGGCGAAGTCGCCGACCCGGCGTTCCAGCTTCAGGTAGCCGCCCGCGCGGGTGCCCTTGGCTGGCGGGATGATCGCCTCGACCGCGATCTCGTCCGGCGCGAGCGCGTTCTCGAACGGCCCGAGGACGAAGTCCTTGAGCGGGATGACGCGGCGGCCTTCGGGCCCCTGGGCGACCACGGACCCGCCCAGCGAGAGCACCACCGAGGCCCAGTCGCCCTGCGGGTCCGCGTGGCACAGCGAGCCGACCAGCGTGCCGCGGTTGCGCACGATCGGGTCGGCGATGACCGGCGCCGCGGCGGCCATCGTCGGCTGGGTCGCCTTGAGCAGCTCAGAGGCTTCCAGATCGGCGTGGCGGCACAGCGCGCCGATGCGCAGCGTGCCGTCCGGGTCCGCTCGGTGGTAGCCGAGGCCGGGCAGGTCGTTGATGTCGACCAGCAGGTCCGGCGACGCGAACCGCAGCTTCATCAGCGGTATCAGGCTCTGGCCCCCGGCCAGCACCTTGGCGTAGTCTCCCCCGGCGTGCAGCAGGCCGATCGCCTCGTCCACCGAACGCGGCGCCTCGTAGCGGAACCGGCTGGGGTACATTCACTCGCCCCTGTCACTCGCCGGGTCAGGCACGGCCACCGGCCCGGACTCGTAGTCTGGGTCGGGCCGCGGCTCCTGGTGCGGCGGCCATGGCCCGGAGACGGGCTGCCCCGCGACCTTGAGGTAGTCGACCAGCTCCGGCCACGCCCACACGGTCGGACTCTTCCCCGACTTGGGCGCATGCTCGATCAGCTCGAACAAGCGCGGGTTGGCCTTGCTGTGGCCGTCGGACTCGATGCGCATGCTCGCATCGTCCGCCCCGCTTACCAGCACGGCAACGCCTGAATAAGCTATCGCTTAACTCTACTTATTGGCTCGCTCGCAGGAGGGACGCAATGAGCCGGTGTCTTCCCTCGTCACGTCTGTCCGCGGGGCTAGCTCCAGATGGTGACGTACACGGGGGGTTTGAAGCGGGACGGGGGGACGCCTGCGGTGGGGGAGCGCATCAGCTGCATGGCTTCGGGGGTGCTGACGAAGCGGCGGAGTGCGGACACCGTGGTGCTGCGGTAGTCCCGGACCAGCATGGTCACGTACCAGCACTCCTCGGCTGGCACGCCGGGCAGTTCCACCATGGACAGCTCGCCGCGCCGGAGCTGCTGGGATACCAGATGCTCGATCGCGGGCGCGACGCCGGCGCCGTCCGCCGCCGCGGCCCACGCCGCGGTCTGGCTGGGGAAGACACCGATGCCGCTCTCCGGGATGCCGAGCCGGCGCAGCAGCCGCGCCGTGCCGCTGCCGGGATCGGTCCCGGACGGTCCGACCAGCCAGCGCCAGCTCTTGGCGGGGCCGCGCAGCTTGGCGTGCCCGGCGGCCACCACGCCGAGCCGGTACTTGAAGACCGGTTCGCTGACGATGTGCATCGCGTGCTCGACGGTCACGCCGGGGCCGAACGCGACGTCGGCCAGCCGGTTCGCCACCAGCACGCCCTGTTCACCAGAGATCGCGACACCGGCCGAGACCTCCACCGAACCGGCGAACCGCCGGGTGAACGCGTCGACCAGCGGGCCGGCCACGAACTCCGCGAACGTGGCGGTCGCCACGACCCGCAGCTGTTCCGGCGCGCCCTGCGCGGCCCTGACCGCGGCGTGCGCCTCTGCGCCAAGCACCACGATCTGGGAAGCGGTGGCCAGCAGCCGGGAACCGCCGGGCGTCAGCGTCATGCCTGCCGGGCCGCGGGTGATCAGCTGGTCGCCAAGGTAGTTGCGCAGTGCGGTGAGCGCCTGGGACACCGCGGGTTCGCTGACGCCGAGCGCGCTCGCGGCCGCCCGCACCGATCCCAGCCGGGCTACCAGGACGAACGCGTTCAGCTGCGTGAGTGTCATCGCAGTATCCAGTCTGTCCTATCGGCGCCCCACGGAAAACCTGAGGGAGGGCGGATTGCAGGTTCCCGCGCAGGTTGAGTACGCCAAGGCCACCGGCGTGGCGCACGCGCTATCGCTGCTGGCCAGGTACGGCCCGGAGGCCAGGATCCTGGCCGGCGGGCACAGCCTGATCCCGATGATGAAGCTGCGGCTGGCGCAGCCCGAGGTGCTGGTGGACATCAACGGGATCACCGACCTGTGTTACATCAGGCTGGTCAGGGACGAGCTGCGGATCGGCGCGCTCGCCCGGCATGCACAGCTGCTGGAATCGTCCCTGGCGGGCGACCATTTCGCGATCCTGCACGACGCCGAGCGGGTGATCGCCGACCCTGTCGTCAGGAACTGGGGCACGGTGGGCGGCTCGCTCTGCCAGGCCGATCCGTCGGAGGACCTGTCCGCCGCGTTCGCGGCGCTGAAGGGCACGATGGTCATCAGTTCACGCGACGGTCAGCGGGAGGTCTCGGCCCGGGCGTTCCATACCGGCCCGTACGAGACCGTCGTCGGCCCGGCCGAGATGCTGACCGAGATCCGGCTGCCGATCCGGCCCGGGGGCGGCAGCGGATACCAGAAGGTGGCCCGGCGAGCGGGCGACTGGCCGGTCGGTGCCGCCGGCGCGGCGGTCTGGCTGGCCGGCAACCTGATAGCCGACGTCGGCATCGGCCTGACCGCGGTCGGGGCCAGGCACTTCGCGGCGGCCGAGGCCGAGGAGTTCCTGCGCGGCCGGCCCGCCGACGAGCAGACCCTGGCTCGAGCGGGCGAGATCGCGGCCGAGCACTGCCGCCCGGTCACCGACCAGCGTGGCCCGGCGGACTACAAGCGGCACTTGGCGCGGGAGCTCACGATCCGGGTGCTGCGCCTGGCAGTCTCCCGGGCTCGGGGGAAGCCCGCGGGGGGCCCGCCACCTAGGGGCACGGCGTGAAGGTCACCGTCGTGGTGAACAGCGTCGAGCACGTCCGCGAGGTCGAGCCGCGCCTGCTGCTCATCCACTTCCTGCGCGACGAGCTGGGCTTGACCGGCTCGCACTGGGGCTGTGACACCTCCAACTGCGGCGCCTGCGTGGTGTGGCTGGACGAGACGCCGGTTAAGTCGTGCACGGTGCTGACGGTGATGGCCGACGGTCGGCGCGTCATGACCGTCGAGGGCCTGGGCCGCGGCGCTTCCCTCGACCCGGTGCAGGAAGGGTTCGCCGCGTGTCACGGGCTGCAATGCGGGTTCTGCACGCCTGGCATGATGCTGACCGCGCGCTGGCTGCTCGACCGGAATCCCGGCCCGTCCGCGGCCGAGGTGCGGGAGGCCATCTCCGGCCAGGTCTGCCGGTGCACCGGTTACGAGAACATCGTCAGGTCGGTCCTGTGGGCGGCTGATCGGGAAGCGGAGCATGAGTTACGGATCGCATCCCCGGAAGGAGGACGCGCGGTTCATCCGGGGACAGGGCACGTTCACCGACGACATCTCGTTGCCGGGCATGCTGCACGGTGCGATATTGCGCAGCCCGCTGGCGCACGCCAGGATCGTCTCGGTCGACGCGACGGCGGCCCGGGCTCACCCCAAGGTGGCGGCCGTGCTCACCGGGGCGGACCTGGCCGAACGCGGCCTGGCCTGGATGCCCACGCTGTCCGGCGACGTCCAGGCGGTGCTGGCCACCGACAAGGTGCGGTTCCAGGGCCAGGAGGTCGCGTTCGTGGTGGCCACGGACAGGTACGCGGCGCGGGACGCGCTCGAGCTGATCATGGTCGACTACGAGCCGCTGTCACCGCTGGTCGACGCCAGGACCGCGCTCGCGGACGGCGCGCCCCTGGTCCGGGACGACCTGGGTGGCGACGCGGGCAACCGGGTGTTCGACTGGTCGGCGGGCGACGAGGCGGCGACCGATGCCGCCTTCGCCGCCGCGGACGTGGTGGTCCGCTGCGACATGGTCTATCCGCGGTCCCATCCCGCTCCGCTGGAGACCTGCGGGGCGATCGCCGACTACGACCGGGTCACCGGGAAGCTGACGCTGTGGTCCACCAGTCAGGCGCCGCACGCGCACCGGACGCTGTACGCCATGATCACCGGGCTGCCCGAGCACAAGATCAGGATCGTGTCCCCCGACCTGGGCGGCGGATTCGGCGCCAAGGTGCCGGTGTATCCCGGCTACCTGTGCGCGATCGCCGGCTCCATGGTGACGGGCAGGCCGGTGAAGTGGATGGAAGACCGGTCGGAGAACCTGATGTCCACCACGTTCGCGCGCGATTACCACATGCACGGCGAGATGGCGGCGACCGCCGACGGCCGGATGCTCGCGCTGCGGGCCGAGGTGCTGGCCGATCACGGCGCCTTCAACGCGACCGCCCAGCCGTCCAAGTTCCCGGCTGGGTTCTTTCACGTGTTCACCGGCTCCTACGACATCGCTGCCGCGCACTGCTCGGTGACCGGTGTGTACACGAACAAGGCGCCGGGGGGCGTCGCCTACTCCTGCTCGTTCCGCGTCACCGAGGCCGTGTACCTGGTCGAGCGGCTCACCGACCTGATGGCGCGAGAGCTGGGCATGGACCCGGCCCGGCTCCGGATGCGCAACCTGCTCCGGCCCGAGCAGTTCCCGTACACCTGCCCGACCGGCTGGGAGTACGACTCTGGCGACTACCCCCGCGCGCTCCAGCTCGCGCTGGACCTGGCAGGTTACGACGACCTGCGCCGCGAGCAGGCGGACCGGCGCGGCCGCGGCGAGTACATGGGCATCGGGCTGAGCTTCTTCACCGAGGCCGTGGGCGCTGGGCCGCGGGGCCACATGGACATCCTCGGCCTCGCCATGACCGACGGTGCGGACCTGCGGGTCCACCCGACCGGCAAGGCGGTGCTCGCCGTCTCGGTGCAAACCCAGGGCCAGGGGCACGAGACCACGTTCGCGCAGATCGTGGCCCAGGAGCTGGGGCTGTCCCCGGACGACGTCGAGGTCGTGCACGGCGACACCGACCGGACTCCGTTCGGCCTGGGCACCTACGGGTCGCGGTCCACACCGGTCTCCGGGGCCGCGGCGGTGGTCGCGGCACGGCGGGTGAGGGCGCGGGCGCGGCTGGTCGCCGCGGCCATGCTGGAGGTGTCCGCGGACGACCTGGAGTGGCTGGACGGCAAGTGGCGGGTGCGCGGAGACCCGGACCAGGCTCGCGGCATCGCCGAGATCGCCATGGCGGCGCATTCGTCGCTGGAGCTGCCGGACGGAGTCGAGGGGCACCTGGACGCGTCGGCCGTGTACAACCCGCCGAACCTGACGTTCCCGTTCGGCGCCTACGTCTGCGTGACGGACGTCGATCCGGGCACCGGCGAAGTCAGCGTCCGGCGGTTCGTCGCGGTAGACGACTGCGGGGTCCGGATCAATCCGATGATCGTCGAGGGACAGGTGCACCGCGGGCTGGCCGACGGTATCGGCATCGCGCTGATGCAGGCCATCGTGTTCGACGAGTCCGGCAACTGCCTGGGCGGCTCGTTCATGGACTACCTCCTCCCGACGTCGATGGAGTGCCCGTCACCCGAGCTGGGTGAAACGGTCACGCCCTCGCCGCACCACCCGATCGGGGCCAAAGGCATCGGTGAGTCCGCTACCGTGGGTTCCGCGCCCGCGGTGGTGAACTCGGTGGTCGACGCGCTCGCGCCGTTCGGCGTCACGCACGCGGACATGCCGCTGACTCCGGCCGCGGTGTGGCGGGCCATCCAAGGCCGTCCGATCCGCCCCGATCTGGCCCTCAGGTGAGGGTCACCGGGCTGCCGGAATCCGGCTGCCGTCACGGAATGCCACTGTCGTTCAGGCCGTAATTATTTCGTGATATTTCCTTGAATCGGTTGAGCTGGGCATTCCTGATCGTTACCGTGTTCATCAGCTTGTGACAATGTCGTTCTGTAGTCGCCGTGGATGGCGGGAAAGGTGCGTTGCGCGCGTGGGATGGCGGTTGCTGGCCGGCAAGGTGAAGGGCCTCGGTATCGGACTGGGCGTGGGCCTGGGCCTGGCCGGCGGGCTGGCGGTCTACGCCGGCGCCGCCGGGGCGGCGCCGCAGCCCAGCATCGGCCAGGTCCGGGCCGAGGTGAACAGCTTGCAGTCAAAGGCGGACGCGACCGGGCAGCAGTACGACCAGGCGGTCGAGCAGCTGACGGCGGCGCGCGGCCAGCTGGCCCGGGTGCAGCGAGAAGTCGCCGTCGCGCAGGGCCAGTTCACGACGGCACGAGGCATGGTCGCGCAGCTCGCCGCGGCCGCCTTCGAGAACTCCGGGCAGGACTCGATCGGCAGCCTGCTCACCTCGAATGATCCCGCGACCGTGCTGGCGCAGGGATCGCTGCTGGTCCAGCAGGCCGGCGCACGCGGCGCCCAGGTCACGCAGTTCCTCGACGCGGCCAGGCAGCTCACCCGGGCACAGCAGCATGCGCAGCGCACCGAGTCCGGCATCGTCGCGCTGCAAACGCAACTCGCGGCCCGCAAGGCATCGCTGAACAAGCTGATCGCCAGCAAGCAGGCCACGCTGGACAGCCTCACCGCGCAGCAGCAGAGCACGGTGGCCGCGACCACCGTCGGCTCCAACGGATCCACCGGGACCACTACGACCGCCACCTATACGGGGCCGACCAGCACCCAGGCGGAGAAGGCCGTCGCCTTCGCGTTCGCCCAGCTCGGAAAGCCCTATCAGTGGGGTGCCACCGGTCCGGGTTCGTACGACTGCTCCGGGCTGGCGCAGGCGGCGTGGGCCGCCGCCGGGGTGGCGATACCCCGCACCACATATGACCAGTGGGCCGCGTTGCCGCATATCCCCCTGTCCGCCATCGAGCCGGGTGACCTGCTGTACTTCGAGGGCATCGGGCACGTCGCCGTCTACGTGGGGAACGGCAACGCCATCGACGCGCCAGAGACCGGCCTGGACGTCCGCGAGCTGCCGATAAACACCGGCTGGTACCAGCAGAACCTGGTCGGGGCGGCCCGGCCGTAGGTGGACGTGTGTCACAGCGGGATCGGGTAATCGCGGCGTGCGCCGCCAAGCCGGGATCGGCGGAGGAGTATCCGTTCGGCGACGAGGCGGCGGTGTACAAGGTCGCTGGCAAGATGTTCGCGCTGGTCTCCGTGGGCCAAGCGCCGGGTGACGTCAGCCTCAAATGCGACCCCCACACGGCGCTCGCGCTGCGTGCCAGCCACGCCGCGATCACGCCGGGCTACCACCTGAACAAGCGGCACTGGAACACGATCAAGCTCGACGACTCGGTGCCCGACGAGGAAGTGCTTGAGCTGGTCGATCACTCCTACGAGCTCGTGGTGGCCGGGCTGACCAGGGCTCAGCGGGACGGGCTGACAAGCTGACGGCGAGCGCTCCGAGCAACGCGAGCGTCGCGGCGAGGTACATCGCTCGGTCATACCCGGCGGCGACGCTGACCGGCGTGCGGTACCCGCCGGCCGACGTGAACGCGCTCGCGGCGATCGCCACCCCGAAGGCGCCGCCGAGCTGGCGCAACGTGGTGAACAGGCCGGACGCGATGCCGATGTCGGCGGGCGCGACCGACCCGACGACCGATTTGGTCAGCGCGGGGAGGGCGAGGGTGAGGCCGAGCGCGACGAGCAGCAGCGGGCCTGCCAGCACGACGTAGGCCCGCTGCCGCGTGCCCAGCCACGCCAGCGCCGCCACGCCGCCGCCTTGCACGATCAGCCCGGTCGTGATCAGCTGCCGGGCCCGTGCGCGGTCGGCCAGGGCGCCCGAGCTGGACCCGGCCAGCAGGGGGACGACGCCCAGCGGCAGCATCCGACTGCCGGCCGCCAGCGGACCGTTTCCCTGCGCGTCCTGGAAGAACTGCGCGGTGAAGAACACCATGGCGGTGAGCGAGGCGCTCTGCGCGAAGATCGCCGCGTTGCCGGCGCTGAACGCGCGGTCACCGAACAGCCGCAACGGGATCATCGGGTGGCGGGCCGCGCGCTGCCAGGCGACCAGTCCGGCTAGCGTCGCGAGGCCGACGGCCAGTGTGCCGATCACCGCGCGGTCACCCCAGCCCGTGGTCGCCGCCCGGATGACCGCCCACACGATGGCCGTCATCGAGGTGACCGCGAGCGTCAGCCCGAGCGGGTCGGCAGGGCGCCGCGTGCCGCGGCTGTCCGCCACGACGCGCAGCACCGCGCCGGCCGCGAGCAGGCCGGCCGGCACGTTGATCCAGAAGATCCACCGCCACGACAGCGTCTGGGTCAGCACGCCGCCGAGGACCGGGCCGAGCACGGTGCCCAGGCCGGTGACTGAGCCGTAGACGCCCATGGCCCAGCCCCGCCGGTCCGGCGGGAACGCGGTATTGAGCAGCGCCAGGGCCAGCGGCATGATCACCGCCGCGCCGGCCCCCTGGACCACGCGGGTGGCGAGCAGCGTCGCGGCGTCCGGTGCCAGGGCACAGGCAGCCGATGAGATGGCGAACAGCGCCAGCCCGGCCGCGTAGACGGGGCGCCGCCCCCACCGGTCGCCGAGCGTCGCGGCGGTGACCAGCAGGACGGCGAAGCTCAGCGTGTAGCCGCTGACCGTCCACGCCAGCGTGCCGATGGAGGCGTGCAAGCTGGCGTGGATCCGCGGCAGCGCGGTGGTGATCGCGAACAGGTCGAGCACGACCATGAACGACCCAAGTCCGGCCAGCGCGAGCGTCCAGGCCTGCGTCCGGGTCAGCGTCC
>Ga0070714_100000109_pt1 | contig 68971 bp, 66 predicted proteins | sample LARL83metaG_FD_65450 | JGI IMG/M metagenome (GOLD analysis project Ga0070714, IMG submission 65450) | Corn, switchgrass and miscanthus rhizosphere microbial communities from Kellogg Biological Station, Michigan, USA - LAR L8-3 metaG | ecosystem: Host-associated > Plants > Roots > Rhizosphere ... | reverse complement strand
AGGTACGACGCTGAAGGCTTATGCCTTCTTATTCTTGGTGGTGTACGCCCCGGTACCGGAAGAAGTGCGTCGCATCCTGCTCTGGAAAGCGCCGTGCTCCTCATGGCGCCAGAAAAGGCGGTCGTCGGCTGAGTCATCGTCGTTTGAATCATCATCTGAGAACCTCCTTTCCTGGCTTGTGTCGCTTCGGGGTTCGTTCCCGGCCGGTCAACGAGGCCCTCGAAGCGACGCGGCAAACTCTGCCTCAAGCGAAAAACGAATGGAAGGTGGCTGTGGAGAAATCCGGCCGGTTTCCGAAAAACTGTGGAGAAAATCGGCTCAGCGCATTGACGCGATTGTGTTTCTTCTTTCGCCATGGCCGCGTCCGGCCGCAGGCCGGCTTTTCGGTTGAAAGAGCCACCCTTCGGGCGGTGAGCGGGCATCCGCGTGTTTCATTTTCGATGGCAAAAACAGAAACACGTGGGCCCTCGTCTGCGCGGGTCGTTTGCGCACGCGCCGTGCGCGCCTTATACCGGGCGCCATGCGTTTCCCCACCCCGCTCGTCCCCGGCACGCTCGTCCGACGCTACAAGCGCTTTCTCGCCGACGTAGCGCTCGCCGACGGCACGGTCGTCACCTGCCATTGCGCCAACCCGGGAGCGATGCTCGGCGTCAACGCGCCGGGGCTCAAGGTCTGGCTGCGCGATCGCTCCGGCACCGGCCGCAAGCTGCCCTGGAGCTGGGAGATCGTCGAGGCCGAGGGCACCCTGATCGGCGTCAACACCTCGCTTCCCAATCCGCTGGTGGCGGAGGCGCTGCTCGGGGGCGCGATCGCGGAGCTCGCGGACTACGGCCCGGCACGGCGCGAGGTCGCCTACGGCAAGGCCTCGCGCGTCGATTTCCTGCTCGAAGCGCCGGGCCGGCCGCGCTGCTTCCTCGAGGTCAAAAACGTGCATCTCAAGCGCAACGGCCGCGCCGAGTTTCCCGATTCGGTCACCGCCCGCGGCGCCAGACACATGCTCGAACTGGCCGAGCGGGCCAAGGCCGGCGACCGCGCCGTGGTGCTGTTCATCGTCCAGCGCGACGATTGCGACCGCTTTGCCCCGGCCGCCGACATCGATCCAATCTACGCCGCGGCGTTCCGCGCTGCCCGTGCCCAAGGCGTCGAGGCGCTCTGTTATGGTTGCAAAGTCAGTCCCGATGCCATTGAATTGCAGCGGGCAATGCTCGTTGAGCCTTGAAAAGCCCGCGGCGGGATCGCACATCCGAGCAAACGTCGGATCGACGACGCCAGGCCTTCACAGCATCAGGCCTTCACAGTGCAAGATTTCATGGACCGCACCGGCAAGACCGCACCAAGCCCCGTTCGCCGCACCCCGCAGATCGTCATTCACGACGAGGCGGGATTCGAGGGCATGCGCCGTGCCGGGCGCCTGGCGGCCGAGGTCATCGATCACGTCACGCCGGCGGTGAAACCCGGCGTCTCGACGGGAGAGCTCGACCGGATCTGCTACGACTTCATCATGGCTCACGGCGCCATTCCCTCGCCGCTCGGCTATCGCGGCTTCCCGAAGTCGATCTGCGCATCGGTCAATCACGTCGTCTGCCACGGCATTCCGGACGATCGGAAGAGGCTCGAGAAGGGCGACGTGGTCAACCTCGACATCACCGTGACGCTCGACGGCTGGCACGGCGACACCTCGCGCATGTTCTTCGTCGGCGACGTCGGCGTGAAGGCGCGGAGGCTCGTCGACGTCACCTACGAAGCGATGATGCGCGGCATCGAAGTGGTGAAGCCGGGCGCCACCGTCGGCGACATCGGCCACGCCATCCAGACGTTCGCCGAGGCGCAGCGCTTCTCGGTGGTGCGCGACTTCTGCGGCCACGGCCTCGGCAAGATCTTTCACGCGCCGCCCAACATCGTCCACTTCGGCGAGCCGGGCGAAGGCCCGGTGCTGCGCGAGGGCATGTTCTTCACCGTCGAGCCGATGATCAACGCCGGCGCTTACGACGTGAAGATCCTGGCCGATGGCTGGACGGCGGTAACCAAGGACAAGTCGCTGTCGGCGCAGTTCGAGCACTCGATCGGCGTGACCGCCACCGGCCACGAGATTTTCACGCTGTCGCCCAAGGGCTGGCACAAGCCGCCTTATCCGGTCTGACGATTGCCCGCGATCCGCTCGTGATCCGCCGATGACCGACACCGCCGCCGAGAAGCCGCACTACCTGGGCCATCGGCAGCGCTTGCGGGAGCGATTCCTGGCCGACGGCGGCGACGGCTTCCAGGATTACGAGCTGCTCGAATTCCTCCTCACCCTGGCGATCCCACGCCGCGACACAAAGCCGCTCGCCAAGGCGCTGATCGAGCGCTTCGGCTCGTTCGCGGAAGTCATCGCCGCAAGCCCCGAAGCCCTCGCCGAGTTCGACGTCAGCGAGGCCGCCATCGCGTCGCTCAAGATCGTCGACGCCGCGGCGATCCGTATGATGCAGCGCAAGGCCATCGACCGGCCCGTTCTTTCATCGTGGCAGAAAGTGCTCGACTACTGCCACGCGGCGATGGCGCGCCGGCCCAACGAGCATTTTCGCGTGCTCTTTCTCGACCGCAAGAACAAGCTGATAAAGGACGAGGTGCAGCAGACCGGCACCGTCAACCACGCGCCGGTCTATCCGCGCGAGGTGATGAAGCGGGCGCTGGAATTGGGCGCCTCCGCCATCATCATGGTGCACAACCACCCGTCGGGCGATCCCTCGCCCTCGGCCGCCGACGTCGCCATGACCCATGAGGTGCGCGACGTCGGCGCCAAGCTCGGCGTCACGCTCCACGACCACCTCATCATCGGCCGCGAGGGCCATGCCAGCCTGAAGGCGCTGGGGCTGATTTAAATTACGTCATCGGGAAGAGCGCAGCGGCGAGGCGATCCGGAGATAACGCTGCGCGCGCGGCAGGCAAAACCGTTCAACATCAGTGTTGGATGAGCCGCCAGATACGCTCGATCAGCGCGGTGAAATCGGGGCGACGCTTGATCCCGAGATCGCGCGGCCGCTCCAAGGGAATGCGAATATCGTCGCGCACGGAGCCGGGTTGACCGCCGAGGACAAGGACACGGTCGGCGAGATAGATCGCCTCGTCGATCTGGTGGGTGATGAAGATCACCGTTTTGCGCTTGCGCTCCCAGATATTTTGCAGTTCGCGCTGCATCACTTCGCGCGTCTGCGCATCGAGCGCAGCGAACGGTTCATCCATCAGCAATACGTCGGGGTCTATGGCGAGTGCCCGAGCGAGATTCACGCGCTGGCGCATGCCGCCCGAAAGCTGATGTGGATACGATTTCTCATGCCCGGCAAGCCCGACGAGTTTAATCAGATCGAGCGCGGTCTTGACCTGCTCCTCACGCGGCTTCTTCAGCACCTCGAGGCCAAATACGACGTTGTCCAGGACGGTGCGCCACGGCAGCAGCGAATCCTGCTGAAAGACGAAGCCGCGGTCGGGGCCTGGCGTCGAGACGGCCGCGCCGTCGATCAGCACGCGGCCTGCACTCGGCGGAATCAGTCCATCGAGTATGCGGATCAGCGTGGTTTTCCCACAGCCGCTGGTGCCGACGATGCAAACGAACTCTCCGGCAGAAATCTTGACATTCACGTCGTGGAGGACCGGTTTGATGTCGCTTCCGGTCGAGCCGAATTGCTTGGACAGGCTCTGCACTTCCAGCTTTGCCGCTTCGTTTTGCATCGTTTCCCCTAACGGTCGTCGTCCATGGAAGCGCGCCACGGCGCAAAATAATCGCCCGCCCAATTGAGCAAAGTCATCAAGGCGAGACCGGCCAGCGTGAAGATCAGCACGCCCATCAGCACGGTTGCGGCGTCGAAGCTCTGCCCGGCAGTAGCTATCAGATAGCCGACGCCGGCTTGCGAGGAAAACAATTCGCCGACGACGACGCCGGTCAGCGCGCGGCCGAGCCCCAGCCGGATGCCGGTGATGATGAAGGGCAAGGCGGACGGCATCTGAACCTTGGTGAAAGTCTGCACCTCGTTGCAACTGAACGATCGCGCGACCTCAAGCAGGTTGCGGTCCGTCGAGCGAATGCCGGAGCAGGTGTTGAGCAAAATCGGAAAGATCGAGACCGTGTAGATGATCGCGACTTTCGAGAGAAGGCCGACGCCGAATATCAGCAGATAGAACGGCATCAACGCGACCAACGGGCTGCTGTAGAGGATCGATACCCAGGGATCGAGATAATCGAACAGGACCTTGAAACGCCCCATCAGCACGCCGACGGCTACACCGGCGACAATCGCCGCGCCGAACCCGATCAGGAATTCAAGTGTACTCACCCACAGGTGCAGCCACAGCTCGCCGGTCGCGACCGACCGCCATAACGCCAGCATCACTTCCGAAAACGGCGCGAACAGGATGTTGCTGGTGAGCACGAATCGGCCGATGAGCTCCCACGCCACAATCCCGAGCACGATCGAGATGAGAGCGCGGCGGAACGCGAGTTGGCGCGGAGCCGGGGCCTTGGCGGTAGAAACGCGATCTGTCTCGGTTGCCGCCACTGCCATCGCGATGGTCCCGTTTTTGTGACGCGCGGTGCGTATTATTTATTCGCCGCTTCAAGGAAGCTGAAGTCGACGAACTTTGCCGGGTCCATTGCAGCCCGGCGATCTTCCGACAGCTTCAGGTAATTTTCCACGTGCTGGAGCGGCAGCATTCCGTCCTTCGAGATCGCCCCTTTGTCCTGGAACAGATCATACGTTCTGCTCGCAAGATCGGGCGGGACTTTGATCGACTTCACGAGAATATCGATCGCCTGCTGCCGGTTCTTCCGGTCGTTGAACCAGCGCATGCCCGTCACGGCACCCTTGAGAAAGCGGCGCGCGACGTCGCCGTTCTCTTTGAGCCAGCTACGGCGGGCAACGAGCACGATCGCGGGCCCCTTAAACACCTCGTCGGTGGAAGCAAGGCGGCGCATGCCCTGGTCTTCCGCTTTGAAATCGGCCGGCTGCGCGAGCAGCGTGGCCGAGACGGCGCCGCGTGACAAAGCCGCATAACGGTTCGGGGTGCCGCCGAGCTGAATGACCTGATAATCGCTCGGCTGAAGGCCGGCGCGACCGAGAAGCAGGCGGGCCATGCTGGTCGAGGCTTCCTTGAGTTGCGTGACGCCGACGACTTTGCCCTTCAGGTCCGCAATCGACTTGATTTCCGGCCTGCTCATAAGCGCCCACGGAACCACGGCGGTTTCATCGGCGATAATGACAAGATCGCCACCCTTCTTGATAGCGCTGATCGCGAGCTCCGGATTGCTGCTGAGGATATCGACGCCGCCGGCAAGCACCTGCGGTATCGATTGCGAGGCGGAATCGATGCGGATCGCCTGCACGTCAAGCTTCTGATCCTTCATGAAGCCGAGGTCGCGCGCCGCATAGATGTCCCAATAGAAAGCGGTGGAAGCGATATGGCCCCATTTCACTTCCTTGAGCTGCTCTTCCGCAGACGCGGGACTAACCAACAGGCAAAGCGCCAGCAGTGCGAAAAGCTTCCGCATGATCGATCTCCCCATGTTCGTGCCTCTTTTCAGACGAGGCCTTTTTTCAACGTTTCGAGCCCACGCGCCCAAGCGGAACGCGCGGCCCCGGGCCGGTAGGACGCACGATCCTGTTGCATGAAACCGTGCGGCGCGTCGGGATAGGTGAACACCGCGACGTTGGCGTTGCCGGCTTCCGCGATCCGGGCGACTTCGCTCATCGGAGTCTGCGAGTCGGCTTCGCCGAAATGGAGGCTGGTCGGACATGCGATCCGCGGCAGCGCATCGAGGTGCGCCTCGATAAACGTGCCGTGGAACGACACCGCGGCGCCGACGCCGAGATCGGCCGCCGCCAGCGCCGCGTACCGGCCGCCGAAGCAGAGGCCCACGACGCCGACCTTGCCGTTCGAGGAGGCTTCCTTCGCGCACCAGCGGACGATGTCGCCGAGATCGGAGACGCCAGCCGCCACGTCGAACCTCTTGTAGCGGTTCTGCGCCTTGTCACGGTCGGCGCCCTCGTAGCCGAGCGGCCCGGGCAGGATGCGCCAAAAGAGGTCCGGCACGACCACGGCGTAGCCCTCGCCGGCCAGATCCTGCGCCATCGTTTCGATCGCCGGCGTCGTGCCGAAGATTGCTGGGATCAGCACAACCGCCGGCCCCGACCCGCGCGGCGGACGCGCGACGTAGGCGTCGCAGCGCCCTTCACCGACAATCGGAATCTCCGCGGCTGTTCCGGCCATCCTCGGCTCCGGTTGCGAAGCCGCCGCTCAGCGATTTTCCGCTATACGCACCGCCTCGCCGTGCTTGTCGCGCGTGTGGCGGACGTAGAGCTTGAGCGCCTTGAGCGCCGGCTCATCGGTGGTGATGAAAACGATGGCGTCCTTATCGGTGTTGTTGTGGTGCTGGTACCATTCGCCGCCGGGCACGCAGAAGGTGTCGAACTTCGTCCAATCAAAGGTCTTGTCGCCGACGACCGACTGGCCGGACCCTTCCATAATGGTGCAGATCAGGCTGGCCGTCTGGCGCAGCGGCGCGGTCTTCTCGCCCGGGCGCAGCAATTGCGCGAGGAACGTCATCGTCGGATAGACCGGGCCGCCGGTGGTCGGATCGGTGTATTCGAGCATGATGCCGTCGTAGGGGCTGCCGTCCTGCGACTTCATTTCCTCGAGGAACTCGCGGGTGGCGTCCCAGCGGTAAATGTACATCGGCGAGGCGTTGCCGGTGCCGCGCAAGTGCGACACGCTGCGCGACATGAGGCCGCCGCGCCGATACGTGTCGACGGAATGGTTGCGCGGGAACGTCTCGTCCTGCACGTCCTTGCGGACCCTCTTGCCGTTTTCCTCCACCCACAAATCGGAATCGAAGTAGGTGGCGTTGAGGGTGTTGCACAGCGGATGGTCGAGATAGCTGATGTTGATCGCCGGCTCGCTGCCTTCGTTGCCGTGGCTGTGCCAGCAGTCGTGCGGCGTCAGCACCAGGTCGCCCGGGCCGAAGCCGATGTGCTCGCCCTCGACCGCGGTGAAGTTGGTGACGCCGGTGAGCCCGAGCCGCACGGCGTTCGGCGAGTGCCGGTGCGCCGGCGCGGTTTCGTTGGGCAGGTTGATGCGGTAGCCAGCATACATCGTCGTCACGGTCGCGATGGTCGGAGCCAGCGCGGGATTCATCAGGATCAGGGTGCGGCGCTCGGAGTCGTTCATCGAGACGAGCTCGCCCGACTTCTCCACCACCGGCAGCAGATCCTTCCACTTCCAATGGTGCGGCACCGCCTGAAGGCGGCGCTGAAGCCGGTTGGTGGCGTCGTGCGCGACGGCGTAGTCGGTCGACCAGTATTCGTAGAGGGAGAGCTCTTCGTCGCGCTTCTTCAGCGCGTCCATCTCCTTCTGCCAGTTCTCTCCGTGCTCCACGGGCTTGCTGTGTATGTTCATACTGGCGCCCTCCGCTGAGATATATGAAATTTCATATTTCAATCAGTAAAGGAACATTGTAATGCTGTCAACGAGGCTCAATTCCGCCCTACGTGCGCAATGAGGACCATCCGGATCAAGGCGTTATGGCCAAAGCAAAATCACCGCAGCCGAGCATCGCTTATTTGATTCACCGCATCGCGGCACGTCTGGAGGATTCCATCAACGCCAAAGCACGGAAGTACCGTCTGCGGATCGGCGAAATCCGCGTGCTGATGCGTATTCTCGATTATGGCGATCTCAGCGTCGGCCGCCTGGCGGACATGACGAGCATCGAGCCCTCCGCGCTCTCGCATCTTCTGCGCCGGCTGGCGCAAGGGGGTTGGGTGACGCGAACGCGCAGCGCCAAGGACAATCGGCTCGTTCACATCGGCCTCACCGAACGCGGGCGCAATTTTGCGCGAACGTTGCAACCCTACATTCACGAGTACGAAGGCGCGGTGACGCAGGGGATCGCGGCCGACCGACTGGGCGCCCTGCGGGCCGAGCTGGAAAGAATCTACGGCAACATCGTCGAGCTCGAATCGTCGCTGCATGATTTTCCGGATGTTGATTTCGGCCGCACAAAACGAAGATATCCGGACAAAAACCAACGAATGAAATATCAGCTCTTGGAAACCAGCCATCGTATTTTTCAAGTCAGGCGTAGCGACAGTTTCTGAATTCAGCGCCGGCGATATTAGGTGTTGGTGCCCCGACGTGCTCAGTAGCTCGGCGTCACGCTCCTCGATCACCTCATCATCGACCGAAGGCCACGCGAGCCTGAAGGCGCTCGGGCTGATTTAACAGGTAAACGATAATGCCCCCTCTCCGCCCCTGGACGGTCCTCGCCGAGGAACCGCTGCTCTCCTGCCCGCCTTTCATCGACGTCAGCAAGCAGGCGATCCGGCTTCCCGACGGCCGCACGGTCGAGAACTATTATCAGGTGCGGATGCCGGATTTCGCCGTCGTCTGCCCGGTGCTGGAGGATGGGCGCTTCCTGATGCAACGCTCCTACCGTCACGGGCCGCGCCGCGTGTGCCTCAACTTTCCCGGCGGGCATCTCGTGCCGGGCGAGCCCGCGCTCGACGGCGCCCGGCGCGAGCTTCTGGAGGAAACCGGCTATGCCGCCGGGGAGTGGCAGGATCTGGGCGCGTTCGTCACCAACGCCAACCATCGCTGCCAGACGGCCCACTTCTTCAGGGCGAACGGATGCCGGCCGGTGGCGGCGCCCGACTCGGGCGATCTCGAAGAGCTCGAGCATGTCGTCATGACCTATGACGAGGTGACGGCAGCGATCCGCGGCGGCGAATTCGCGCTGGTGACGCAGGTGGCGCTGTTCTCGCTTGCGACCCATCCCGCGTTCGCGACATGACCGTGACGGGCGAGCCCGCGTCGTCACGTTCTTGACACGCGCCGGCCCGTTGCCGACCGCGTCCCACGAGAGCCGCGCGCGCTGAACTTCCGAAAAAGCCGAACGTTTCTACCGCATGAGCACGCATCTCGGCCCCTTGGCCCGAAGGACGCTGTCGGCGATGGCGACCGCGGTGCTCGCGCTCGCGGCGGGGTGCGCATCGGTTCCCGACATCGACACGGCGATCGGCCCGTCGGAGGCGGCGCGGCCCGAAATCGTCGGCGCGCACGGCCCGCTCTCCGCAAAGCAGCGCCAGGCCGTCCTCGATCGCCTCAAGAAGCAGGACAACGGCGGCGATCTTCTCGCGCAGCATCTCGCGATCGAGCAGGCGGTGGCGGAAACGCCGCTGGTCGTCGGCAACCGGACCCGGATCCTGCACGACGGCGACAGCACCTTCCGCGAAATGTTTCGCGTCATGCACGCGGCCAGGGATCACATCAATCTCGAATATTACATCGTCCAGGACGTCGAGAGCGGCGGCGAACGTCTCGGCGATCTCCTGATCGCCAAGCGCCGCGCGGGCGTCGCGGTCAACCTGATGTACGACAGCTACGGTTCCATGGCGACGCCGGGCGAATTCTTCGACCGGCTGCGGGCGAACGGCATCTCGGTGGTCGAGTTCAACCCCATCAACCCGCTCCGCGCCCGGGGCGGCTATTCGCTCAATGATCGCGACCACCGCAAGATCCTGGTCGTCGACGGCAAGACTGCCATCGTCGGCGGCGTCAACCTCTTCAAGGGCTATCAGAACGGTTCCGGAAGCCTGACCGGTTCCGACGGCGGCCCGAGCGAATTCTGGCACGACACCGATCTCGAGATCCAAGGCCCGGCCGTGGCGGAGGTTCAGCGGCTGTTCCTCGATCATTGGCGGGAGCAGGAGGGACCGCCGCTCGACACGACCCGCTTCTTCCCGGCCGTGCCGGCTGCCGGAGGCGAGATTCTGCGCGTCCTCGGCAGCAACCATCGGGATCTGGTCCCCCGCTATTACGCGACTCTCATCTCCGCCATCCGCGACGCGCAGACGAGCATCCGGGTGACGGCAGCGTATTTCGTCCCGACGCACGACGAGCTGGAAGCCCTCGAACGGGCGGCCAGACGCGGCGTCGACGTTCGCCTGCTGTTGCCGAGCATGAGCGACGCGCCCCCAGCGCTCGATGCCGGGCGCTCGCACTACTCCGATCTGCTGGAAGCGGGCGTAAAGATTTACGAGATCCAGAACGAGATGCTGCACTCCAAGACGGTCACCATCGACGGCGTGTGGTCGATCATCGGCTCGTCCAATTTCGACCACAGAAGCGTTCTGTTCAACGACGAGATCGACGCCGTCGTGCTCGGCCGCGAGACCGCCGCCCAGCTCGAAACCCAATTCCGCGAGGACATCCAGACGTCCAAGGCGATCGATCCCCGGGTATGGGCGGATCGGCCGTTCTTCGAAAAATTCAAGGAAATGCTGTCGCGTATCTGGCAGACGTTGCTTTAAGCTGAACGCTCTCGAACGCAAGCGACCCATGGCCTCCGCACCGCTCTATCCCGACATCGCCGGACTGATCCTCGCCGGCGGCGCGTCCCGCCGCATGGGCACCGACAAGGCGTTCCTCGAGATCGACGGCGTGCCGCTGATCGTCCGCGTCCATGCCGTGCTGGCGCCGCTGTTCGCCGAGGTGCTGATCGCCGCCGGCAGCCGGACGCCCGAGCGCGGTCCGTTTCCGGCACCCGTCCTCTACGACGAGACGCCGGGCCAGGGTCCGCTCGCCGGTCTTGTCTCCGGTCTCAAGGCGGCCAGCACGCCATGGCTGTTCATGGTCGCCTGCGACATGCCCAATCTCGACCCGAAGGTGATCGCGCGCATCGTCGGCGAGCGCGCCGACGGACTCCTGGCGGTGGTGCCGGAAAGCGCCGGCGGGCCGGAATCGTGCCACGCCCTCTACGCCCGCGCGGCGCTTCCCGTCATCGAGGCAGCCATGGCCGAGGGCGAGCGGGCGCCGCATCGCCTGTTCGGACGGCTGCACGCGCGCATCGTCCCCAAGGCCGAGATCGCCGCCATCGATCCGACGTTCCGCTCGCTCGCCAACCTCAACACGCGCGACGACCTCACGTCGCTCTAACCCTTGCGCTGAGGGCCGTTTTCGGGGAATTTGCCCCCGCGCATCCGCGTCCTCCCGATCCGGCCAACCGAGCAGAAATCCTATGATCCCCCGCTATTCCCGCCCCGAGATGACGGCGATCTGGTCGCCGGAAGCGAAGTTCCAGATCTGGCTCGAGATCGAGGCGCACGCCTGCGATGCGCAGGCGGCGCTCGGCGTCATCCCCAAGAGTGCCGCGCGCGCCCTGTGGAAGAAGGGCCGCTTCGAGATCAAACGCATCGACGCGATCGAGAAGACCACGAAGCACGACGTCATCGCCTTCCTCACCAACGTCGCCGAGCATGTCGGGCCCGAGGCCCGCTTCATCCATCAGGGTATGACGTCTTCGGACGTGCTCGACACCTGCCTCGCCGTGCAGTTGAAGCGGGCGGCGGACCTCCTGATCGCCGACGTCGACCGGATCCTGGCCGCGCTCAAAAAGCGCGCCTTCCAGTACAAGTGGACGCCGACCATCGGCCGCAGCCACGGCATCCATGCCGAGCCGACGACCTTCGGGCTCAAGCTCGCCGGCTTCCACGCCGAGTTCGCCCGCGCCCGGGAGCGGCTCCAGATCGCACGGCGCGAGATCGCCACCTGCGCGATTTCCGGCGCGGTCGGCACGTTCGCCAACATTGACCCCAGAGTCGAGGCATACGTGGCGAAGAAGCTCGGCCTCGCCGTCGAGCCGGTCTCGACCCAGGTCATCCCGCGCGATCGCCACGCGACGTATTTCTCGATGCTGGCTGTGGTCGCCTCGTCGGTCGAGCGCCTCGCCACGGAAATTCGCCACCTCCAACGGACCGAGGTGCGCGAGGCGGAGGAATTCTTCGCGCCCGGCCAGAAGGGCTCGTCGGCGATGCCGCACAAGCGCAACCCGGTGCTGACCGAGAACCTGACCGGCCTCGCCCGCATGGTGCGCTCCGCCGTGATCCCAGCGCTGGAAAACGTGGCGCTGTGGCACGAACGCGACATCTCGCATTCGTCGGTCGAGCGCATGATCGGCCCCGACGCGACCGTGACCCTCGACTTCGCGCTGTCGCGCCTGGCCGGCGTCGTCGAGAAGATGCTCGTTTACCCGAAGCGGATGCGGGCCAACCTCGATCTCCTCGGCGGCCTCGTTCACTCCCAGCGGGTGCTGCTGGCGCTGACACAGAAAGGCGTCAGCCGCGAGGACGCCTATCGCATCGTCCAGTCGAACGCGATGAATATCTGGGCCGAGGGCGGCACCTTCCAGGACAAACTCCTGGCCGAGCCCGAGGTGGCGAAACGTCTGAAGCCCGACGAGATTCGCGGCCTGTTCGACGACCGTCACCACGTCCGCCAGGTCGACGCGATCTTCCGGCGCGTGTTCGGACGCGCGGGGCCGAAGGCGCCACGCAGCTTGCGCAAGCGCCGCTGAAACGCCCGCGGCCGGCGGAACGATCGCGCGCTATTTCCGCCCGATCATCACGTCGATGCGCGCGGTTTCCGCAAGCCTTCGCATTTCCCGCCGGACGGCGCGCAGGTCGAGCGCGGCGCCCCGCGCCGCGGCATCGGCAAGAATCCTGTCGGCGAGAAAATCGTCGCGAGGATGGCCCACATCGGCCGCGACCAGCTCATCGGCATAGGCTTCGGCGGCCGCCCCCACGAGTCCCGACGCATGCGCCGCCCACAGACCGAGCAGCTTGTCGCGATGGGCCCGCACGCGAAATTTCAGATCCTCGTCGTGGCTGAATTTCGCTTCAAAGCCCTTTTCGCGATCGTCGAATCCGCTCCTCATGAGGGTGCTCCTTCTGCAGTTGCGACCCACCCCTGCGGACGGCATGCGCCGTCCGAAGCTGCCCCCTCTTGGCGGCGCGTTCGGCGGCCGACGCTATTGCTGCTTCTTCTCCACCATGACCTGATGGCGCGCCGTCTCTTCGAGCGCCGCCAGTTCCCTGGCGATCGCCTTTGCGTCGATGGCAACGCCGCGCGTCCGGATGTCCGCCATCACCTTCTCGATGACGTCATCGTCGCCGGGACGCTCGAGATCGGCCGCCACGACCTCCTTCGCATAGCCGTCGGCGGCCTCGCCAGTCAGCCCGAACGCCTTCGCCAGCCATAGGCCGAGGAGCTTGTTGCGGCGCGCCCGGACGCGGAACCTGGTTTCCTCGTCGAGGCGGTATTTCGCCTCGAATCCCTTTTCGCGATCGTCGAAACCGGCCATGGCGACGCTGCTCCTCTATGCACACCGTTGATGCGGCGGGACGTGCCCGCCCGAGTTCTTACCGACTCTAGCCGCAGCCGCCCGCGCCATGGTATCGAAACTTTATGTGCACGATGGTGATCCTGCGCCGGCCCGGAGCGCCCTGGCCGCTCATCCTCGCCGCCAACCGCGACGAGCGGATCGACCGCCCATGGCGACCGCCCGGGCGCCATTGGCCCGACCGGCCCGAGGTCGTCGCCGGCCAGGACGAGCTCGCCGGCGGAAGCTGGCTCGGCATCAACGATCACGGCGTCGTCGCCGGCATCCTCAATCGCCGCGGCACGCTCGGCCCCGAGGCCGGCAAGCGCTCGCGCGGCGAGCTGGTGCTGGAAGCGCTCGACCATGCCGATGCGAGGGCAGCGGCCGATGCGCTCGCCGATCTCGACGGCCGCGCCTACCGGCCGTTCAACATGCTGATCGCCGACAACCGGGACGGCTTCTGGATTCGCCATACCGGCTCCCTGCCGAGGACCGGTGGTGCGCGGGGCGGCAGCGGCGAAGTGGAGGTCCGGCCGTTGCCGCTCAGCCTCGCGATGCTGACGGCGGGCGACCTCAACGACGAAACGAGCCCGCGCGCGCGGCGCTACCTGCCGTTGTTTCGCGCCGCCCCGGTACCCGATCCGGACGGCGGCGACTGGTCCGCCTGGGAAGCCTTGATGGCGGCGCGCGAGCACGATGCCGACGCGGGCCCGCGCGGCGCCATGACCATTGTGACCGGGGGTATCGCCGACGGCGGCTTCGGCACCGTCTCCGGCGCGCTCATCGCGCTGCCGGACGCGGGCAGCGCGAAAACGCCGGTCTGGCGCTTCTGCGCAGGGCGGCCGGGTACGGCGCCATACGAGGACGTTCCGCTCGGCGGCTGATCCCCGCTTGCCATCCGCTCTAATGACGGACCATGCCCGGAGGAAACGAAAGGCTGACCTGCAATCCCGGTTTCATGGCCACAAAGCTCAGTTTGGCATCATGCAGATCGGCGACTGCGCTAACCAAGCTGAGGCCAAGTCCGTTGCCAGGGGTCGTGCGGCTCCGTTCCCCCCGATAGAAGCGATCCGTGAGGCGCGGAAGGTCGACCACTGCCGCGCCGGGGCCGTCGTCTTCGATCGAGAGGAGCGCGCCCGCCTTGGAGTTACCGATCAGGCGAACGGAAATGCGGGTGCCCGACGGCGTATGGCGAAGCGCATTTTCCACCACGTTCGCGAGAGCCTGCGTCAATAGCTCCTGGTCGCCGCTCACGAGGATTCCTTGCGAGATGGTCACGGTCAGATGATGACCGGTTTCCTCCGCGTCCAGGCGGTATGCGTCGCAAACGGTCTCCGTCACCGTGCTGAGATTCACGTCGCGAAATCCGGCGCGCGGCGATGCGCCTTCCACCTGGGCTATCCGAAGCAAGGCGGTAAAGGTCTCCAGGAGCCGTTCCGCCTCGCCAAGCGCAGCGTCGATTGCGGATTCGTACTCTACCGCGGACCCTGCATGTGTCCGCGCATCCTCCAGCCGGTGATACAGCCGGGAAAGCGGCGTGCGCAGATCGTGTGCAACGTCGCTGCTCACTTGACGCAGGCTGTTCATCAGAGCCTCGATGCGGTCCAGCATCCGATTGAGCGTGCTCGCGAGCCGGTCCAGATCGTCTCCCGTGCCGCGCGTCGGCACGCGGCGCCCGAGGTCGCCCCCGATGATCGCTTCGGCCGTGCGGGAAATCGCGTCGACGCGTCTGAGAAAAGCTCGGCTGAGGAAAGTGCCGCCGACGATACCAAGCGCTGCGGCGAGACCGACCGTCCAGAGAAACGCGGTGGCAACGGCTTCTTCCAAGTCATCGATCTGTCGAAGATCGCCGCCGACCGCGAGCAACAAACCGCCGCCGAGATCCGAAACCAAAGCGCGAACCCTTTCGGGCCGGCCGTCATCCTCCGAACCTTTCTGGATATCGATCGTGGCCCAGCCCGGCTGCAAGCCCGGGGTTGCCGGTATCTCGCCCGCGAGGTGCTCGCCCGTGCGATCCTCCAGCAGGTAGTCGAGCGCGCTGGCGCCCTGCCCGCGGGTTCGCACCACGGTCAGCAAGGCGGCCAAGCCGTCGGCTTGGAATTCCTGCTGCAGAAATGCCGTCTCGGTCTCGATTCGGGCCTTTATCTGTTGCTGCAAGGCCGATCGGGCTTCCAGAAAGACAGCCACGCCCAACACGAGCGCCGAACCGGCGAAAGCAGCGACATAAAGCGCCGCCAATCTGAAGGTAGCCGCCCGAAGCAGCCTGGGTATGGCCAGCCAACTCACGGCGGGTCGGGGACGGGACCCCGCAAGATGTAGCCTGCGCCCCGAACCGTGTGGATTAACTCCACGCCGCCATGCTGCGACAGTTTCGAGCGCAGGCGACTCATGTGCGTCTCGACGATGTTCGTCCTGGGATCGAAATGAAAATCCCAGATAGCTTCGAGCAACATGGTGCGGGTCACGACCCGGTCCGCGTTGTTCATCAGGAACTCGAGCAATTGAAACTCGCGCGGTTGCAATTCGACAGCTTTGCCGCCGCGCAAGACCGTACGCTTCAGCCGGTCCATTTCGAGATCGCTGACCCGCAGCACGGCCTGAGCGTCGCTGAGCGGCGGACGCCGGGCAAGCGCGTTGATGCGGGCAAGCAGCTCGGCAAAGGCGAACGGCTTCACCAGGTAGTCGTCGCCGCCCGCCTCCAATCCACGCACCCGGTCGCCAACGCCCCCGAGCGCGGTCAGGAATAGCACCGGCGCCTTGACGCCCGTGGCACGGAGCGCCTGCACCAGCCCGATGCCGTCCAGCCCGGGCAGCATGCGGTCGACGATGAGCACATCGTGTCCACCCTCGGTGGCAAGGAAGAACCCGTCCCGCCCCGCGGCGGCGAGATCGACGACGTGGCCTTGTTCACGCAGCCCACGGGCCACATAAGCGGAGGTCTCCTGGTCATCCTCGATCAGCAAGACCTTCATGTCCGCCTCCGTCGTCCTTCGTCCGCCTCAATCCGCCTCGCCGCCGCCGACGATCCGGCCGCTCTGCGCGCCGACGATCACCGTTCGGGATCCTTTGAGGCCGTTGGTTTCGACGACGATGCGCGGCCTGCCATGATGTTACCACCTCTTGCAATTTGCGGGCGAAGTGTCCGTCGCCGGCGCGACCTAGCTGCTGCTGTCCATGGTCGCAAGAAGATCGCTTAGGGTGCGCTTGCAGGCCGCGGCATCCGGCTTCCCGGCGCGCAGCGCCGTGAGGGCATGGTCGATCGCCTTGTCGACGGCGTGCCACGCCGCGGGGGAGCGCGGCTTCAAGGAGGGTTCCGCGTCGTCCCATGAGGTCTCGAGATCTTTGATCCGAGTCTTCGCGCCTGCGAGATCGCCCTTATCGACCAGGGACGCCGTATCGACGACGATGGCGTGAAAAGAGGAGAGGTCGCCAAGTTTGGATGTGGCCGCCTCGGCCGAAGCCACCATCCGAATCGATATCGGATGAGTCTCGGCACCCAGTGCGGCGAGTCCGAATACGGCCAGCGCGCAGATCGTTGGAACCCGTTTCCTGCTGCTCATTGTTCACTCCGTTCGATCATCGAGGTTTCATCCGCTCGCAAACGCCAATCGGCTTTGCGATCCGCCCCAGGCGCTTCAATGCCCTGCTCACGCGGCTCACTCCGCTGGTTTTGGCACGCCGGCTGCCTCATTTTCCCGAAAGCTGAGGACGGCGACGAGGGCGACGATGACGGCCAGGAAAACGGCGCTCGTGACGATCGTACCCAAGCCCAGGCCCCCGTAGGTCCGCGCTTGGGACAGAAAATCGCCGAGCGAGGCGCCAAGCGGCCGTGTGAGCACGTAGGCGATCCAAAACGTCAGGATCGGATTGGCTCCTCGATAGTAGGCGAAGGTAGCCATCGCAATGAGAGCGCCAAACACCACCACGCCGAGCCTGAATCCAAGCTGCAACGCTTCGGTCGCGAGGTCGCCGGCTGCGGTGCCCAAGGCGAAGGTGAAAAGGATCGCCGTCCAGTAGAACAGCTCGCGACGCCTCGTCACGATGGAGTGAATGGAGAGCGTCCTCTCGAACGCGTACCAGACCGCGAAAGTCGCGGCGAGGGCGACGGCGAAGACGCTTGTGCTCAGGTAAAGACTGACGCCCAGGCCGTCCGTTAGAGCGTCGGTGATTTGGGTGCCGACCACGCTGATCAGAACAACCGTGAGCCAGTATCTCCAAGGCACATATTGACCCACTCGCACTTGCAGTATCAGCGAAACGATCAGAAGAATTGCCATAATGGCATCTGTGATCGCCGTACCGAGGCCGACGTGGACCGAGAGGTAGTCCGCACCGGTCTCGCCCACGGTGGTCGACATGATCTTGATGACCCAAAAGGCAAGCGTGACCTCAGGGACTTTGTTCAGCATTCCAACAAGGCGTGAATTCCGAGGATCGCTCAAGGTCCCATCCTCCTAAAGGTCACACGTGTCTTCCCGCGGGCGTGTCCGCTCGCGACCCGGAAGATGACCTGATTAAGGTTGCTTGACCCTGGATCGGGCATTGGGAATTCCCAATCCGCCGAATTTGCCGTTGTACGGCGCCGGCTATACTCTTCCGTCAGTCTTCGGAAACAAACAGGGAGAGCAACGATGGCCTTGGACCGCACCATTTCCCGGCGAACCCTGCTCGGCTCGGCGGCGGCCATCGGCGCGGCAGGCCTCGTGGCCGGCAGCAGCCGGATGTCGCTCGCGCAATCGACGGCCCGCGCGGCGTCGACCTCGCTCCCGCCCCAAGGCGAGTTCATCGTCAAGGGCGCTTACATCCTGACGATGGATCCGAAGCTCGGCGAGATCGAGGGCGGCGACATCCATGTCCGCAACGGCGCCATCGTCGCCGTCGGCCGCAACCTATCGGCGCCCGGCGCGCAGGCGATCAATGCGAACGGCATGATCGCGCTGCCTGGCTTCATCGAGACCCACTGGCACATGTGGGGCGCCGTCGCCCGCAACATGGCCGGGCCGACCAAGGAGACCGGCTACTACTACATCAGCCGCCTGCTCGGGCAGTTCTTCACGCCCGAGGACAACGCCCGCGGCGTGCGGCTCGCCCTCGCCGAAGGCATCAACACGGGCCTCACCACCCTCAACAACTGGTCGCACAACCTGCTCGCGCCCGAGTACGCCGACGCCGAGCTCGCGGTCCATCGCGAAGTCGGCGCGCGCGCCCGCTTCTCCTACGGCTACTCGCGCAAGACGGCTCCCAATTCGACGCTGCCCCTCGACGACGTGGCTCGCGTGCAGAAGCAGTGGTTCGGCGGCGGCAACCGATCCGACGACGGGCTTCTGACCCTCGGCATCGCCTCGCGCGGGCCGGAGAACAACTCGATCGAGATCTGTCAAAAGGAATGGGCGTTCGCCCGCGCCCGCAAGCTCGCCATCACCAGCCACATGGGGACCAGCGCCGAGCGGGTGAAGAAACGCGAAGGCATTCAAGCGCTGGCCAAGGCGAATCTCCTCGGCCCCGACGTGCTCCTGATCCACGACACCAACAACTCGCCGGAGGACCTCAAGCTCCTCGCCGAGACCAAGACCCCGGTGAGCATGAGCCCCTTCACCGAGCTTCGGACCGGCTTCGGCATCACGCCGGTCGGCGACTTCCTCAAGGCGGGCGTGCCGGTGAGCCTGTCGGTCGACACCACCATTCTCTCCGGCAACGCCGACATGTTCGCGATCATGAAGGCGATCGAGAACATCGCAGACGGGCATGCGGTCAGCGAATACGCCATCTCGCCGCAGCGGGTGCTCGAGATGGCGACCATCGACGGCGCGCGGGCGCTCGGCATCGACGATCGGGTCGGCTCGCTCACGCCGGGCAAGCGCGCGGACTTCCTGCTGGTGCGCACCGCCGACGTCAACATGATGCCGTTCACGGTTCCGGCGCGGATGATCGTCCAGTCGGCCCAGCCCGCCAACGTCGACGCGGTGGTGGTCGACGGCCGCTTTCTCAAGAAGGACGGCAAGCTCACCACCATCGACCTGGACAAGCTCCGCCGCGACTCCGCCGACACCATCGAACGCGCTCGCCAGGAGGCGAGCAAGCCCGGCTCCGGCGAAGGCATACGGGGCCTGTTCACCGCTCACTGAGGACGGAGCGCAGGCTCGTTCCCCCAACCGCCGCCGTCCCGCCCGTGACCGACACCCGGCCGGCCGCGTTTCCCCGGAAATCCGCCGCCTGCGCGCGTTATCCACAGGGCAGATGTGCCCCGGCGAGCGTTGTTTCGCCGGGCGCGCTGCGCTATATGATGGCCATCCGACCCGCGGCGCCGCACCGGCGCCGCCGTTGTTTTTAGAACCCCGGAAAACATGGCCCGCCGCAAGCAAATTTACGAAGGCAAGGCGAAGGTCCTTTTCGAAGGCCCCGAGCCCGGCACCCTCGTCCAGTACTTCAAGGACGACGCGACCGCATTCAACAACCAGAAGCGCGGCACCATCACCGGCAAAGGTGTGCTCAATAACCGCATTTCCGAGCACTTGATGCTGCGGCTCCAGGAGATCGGCGTTCCGACCCACTTCATCCGCCGCCTCAACATGCGCGAGCAACTGGTGCGCGAGGTCGAGATCATCCCGATCGAGGTGGTGATCCGCAACATCGCCGCGGGCTCGATCTCCCAGCGCCTCGGCATCGAGGAAGGCACCGCGCTGCCGCGCTCAATCGTCGAGTTCTACTTCAAGAACGACCGCCTCGGCGATCCGATGGTCTCGGAGGAGCACATCACCGCGTTCGGCTGGGCGACGACCCAGGAGATCGACGAGGTGATGAACCTCTCGCTCCGGATCAACGACTTCCTCTTGGGCCTGTTCCTCGGCATCGGCATCAAGCTGGTCGACTTCAAGCTCGAGTTCGGCAGGCTATGGGAAGGCGACGACATGCGCATCGTCCTCGCCGACGAGATCAGCCCGGACAACTGCCGGTTCTGGGACGCCCGCACCAACGAGAAGATGGACAAGGACCGCTTCCGCCGCGACCTCGGCAACGTCGAGGAAGCCTACCAGGAAGTGGCGCGCCGCCTCGGCATCATGCCCGAGGGCGGTCCGCGCGACATGAAGGGGCCCGAAACGGTTCAATAGGAACGGTGCAGTAGACCGATGAAGGCCCGCGTTCACGTTACCCTCAAGAGCGGCGTTCTCGATCCTCAAGGCAAGGCCATCGGCCACGCCCTGGGCTCGCTCGGCTTTTCCGGAGTCGGCGACGTGCGCCAGGGCAAGTTCATCGAGATCGATCTCGCCGAGACCGACGCCACCAAGGCGAAGGCCAAGGTGAAGGAGATGTGCGAGAAGCTGCTCGCCAACACCGTCATCGAAGACTATCGCATCGACGTGGATGCCTAGAGCACGGTCATTTCAGATGAAGTCGTCACCCCTCACCCTTCCCTCTCCCCAGAGGGGAGAGTGTTGCGCAGGGTCGGCGAAGCTCTCGCGGCGGGTTGAACGCCGCCGCAGCACGCTGAGCAGGCTTTCCACCCGGAGTTGCCCATGAAGGCGGCCGTCATCGTTTTCCCCGGCTCCAATTGCGATCGCGACGTGGCGGTGGCGTTGAAGCAGAGCCTCGGCCACGCGCCGGCCATGATCTGGCACCGCGCGACCGAGCTGCCCAAGCTCGATCTCATCGTCGTGCCGGGGGGCTTCTCCTACGGCGACTATCTGCGCTGCGGCGCCATGGCGGCGCAGTCGCCGGTGATGCGCGAGGTCAAGGAACGCGCCAACAAAGGCGCGCTGGTGCTCGGCATCTGCAACGGCTTCCAGGTGCTGACCGAGATGGGGCTCCTGCCCGGTGCGCTGATGCGCAACGCATCGCTCAAGTTCGTCTGCCGCGACGTGCTGCTCAAGGTCGAGAATGCGTCGAGCGCCTTCACCCGCGGCTACAAGGCGGGCCAGATCGTCCGCATCCCGGTCGCCCACGGTGACGGCAACTATTTCGCCGACGGCGAAACCCTGAAGCGGCTCGAAGGCGAGAGCCGTATCGCCTTCCGCTACGTCGACGCCAAGGGCAAGCCGGCCGATGAGGCCAACCCCAACGGGTCGCTCGGCAACATCGCCGGCATCCTCAACGACAAGGGCAACGTGCTTGGCATGATGCCGCACCCCGAGCGGCTGTCGGACCCGATGCTCGGCGGCACCGACGGCCGCGCCGTTTTCGAGGCGCTCGCCAAGGCGGCGGCATGAACACGGCCACGGCGAGCGCCGCCATCACGCCCGAGGCCGTCGCCCAGCACGGCCTGTCGCCGGCCGAATACAAGCGCGTGCTCGACATCCTCGGACGCGAGCCGAATCTCACCGAGCTCGGCATCTTCTCGGTGATGTGGAGCGAGCACTGCTCCTACAAGTCGTCGAAGGTCTGGCTCAAGAAGCTGCCGACCGCAGCGCCGTGGGTGATTTGCGGCCCCGGCGAAAACGCCGGCGTGATCGACTTGGGCGACGGCCTCGCCTGCATCTTCAAGATGGAAAGCCACAACCATCCGTCGTTCATCGAGCCCTATCAAGGGGCCGCGACCGGCGTCGGCGGCATCCTCCGCGACGTCTTCACCATGGGCGCCCGGCCCATCGCCAACCTCAACGCACTGCGCTTCGGGGCACCCGATCATCCGAAGACGCGGCATCTGGTCTCCGGCGTCGTCGCCGGCATCGGCGGCTACGGCAACTGCGTCGGTGTGCCGACGGTCGGCGGCAACACCGCGTTCGACGCCAGCTACAACGGCAACATCCTCGTCAACGCCATGACCGTCGGCGTCGCCGACGCCGACCGCATCTTCTACGCGATGGCGACCGGCGTCGGCAATCCGGTGGTCTACGTCGGCTCCAAGACCGGGCGCGACGGCATTCACGGCGCCACCATGGCGTCGGCCGAGTTCGACGAGGCGGCCGAAGCCCGGCGGCCGACCGTGCAGGTCGGCGATCCGTTCACGGAGAAGCTCCTGATCGAGGCCTGCCTCGAGCTGATGAATGAGGACGTCATCATCGCCATTCAGGACATGGGCGCCGCCGGCCTGACGTCGTCGTCGTTCGAGATGGCGTCGAAAGGCGGCATGGGCGTCGAGCTCGATCTCGACAAGGTGCCGACCCGCGAAGCCCGCATGACCGCCTACGAAATCATGCTCTCCGAGAGTCAGGAGCGCATGCTGATGATCCTGAAGCCCGGCCGCGAGGACGTCGCGCGCCGCATCTTCGAGAAGTGGGAGCTCGACTTCGCCATCATCGGCCGGCTCACCGAAACCGGACATATGGTGCTGAAGCACGGCGGCAAGACCGTCGCCGACCTGCCGATCGCGCCGCTCGCCGACGCGGCGCCGCAGTACGAGCGGCCCTATACCCTGACGCCCAAGCCGGCGGCGCTCGATCCCAAGCAGGTGCCGAGCGCGGGTGCGCCTCTCGAGTCTCTGAAAAAGCTTCTCGCAACCCCCGATCTCGCCTCGAAGCGCTGGATCTGGGAGCAGTACGATCACATGGTGATGGGCGACACGGTCATCCGTCCGGGCGGCGACGCCGCCGTGGTCCGCATCCACGACAGCGACCGCGGCCTGGCGATGACGGCCGACTGCACGCCGCGCTACTGCGTCGCCGATCCCGAGGAGGGCGGCAAGCAGGCCGTCGCCGAGGCGTGGCGCAACCTGACTGCGGTCGGGGCGCTGCCGCTCGCCATCACCGACAACATGAATTTCGGCAACCCCGAGAAGCCGGAGATCATGGGCCAGTTCGCCGGCTGCATCGACGGCATAGCCGCGGCCTGCATCGCGCTCGACTTCCCGGTCGTGTCCGGCAACGTGTCGCTCTACAACGAGACCAACGGCAAGGCGATCCTGCCGACGCCGATGATCGGCGCCGTCGGCCGCATCGACGATCTCGATCAGTTCGCCACCGTGGAGTTCCGCAAGGCGGGCGAGTCGATCGTCCTGATCGGCGACACCAAGGGCCATCTCGGCCGCTCGATCTATCTCCGCGATCTCCTCGGCCGCGAAGACGGCGCGCCGCCGCCGGTGGATCTCGCCGCCGAGCGGCGCAACGGCGACTTCGTCCGCAGCCTGATCGAGAGCGGCACCATCGTCACCTGTCACGACGTCGCCGACGGCGGGTTCCTCGTCGCTATTGCCGAGATGGCGCTGGCCGCCGATATCGGTGCCGAGATCGCGCCACCGCAAGCGCTGGACGTGCCCCTTCACGCGTGGCTGTTCGGCGAGGATCAGGGCCGTTACCTCGTCGTTACCGGTCATGCCGACGACGTGCTTGCCCAAGCGCGGGCGGCGGGCGTTCCCGCAACCGCCCTCGGCCGCACAGGAGGGGATGCGTTGACAGTAACCGGCTCCGGCACCATATCTTTGGCCGAGCTCAGAAACGCCCATGAGGGCTGGCTGCCGGGCTATATGGCGGCGCCCGAGGCGCTCTGAGCGATTCAGGACTTCAGGATTTTCCGAGGACTTTCCCACAATGGCGATGGACGCAGGCGAGATCGAACGGCTGATCAAGGCCACCTTCCCCGACGCTCATGTGGCGATCGAGGATCTGGCGGGCGACGGCAACCATTACGCCGCCCATGTCGTGTCCGCGGCCTTCCAGGGCAAGAGCCGCGTCCAGCAGCATCAAATGGTCTACGCCGCGCTCAAGGGGAAGATGGGAGGCGACCTGCACGCGCTCGCCCTTCAGACCGCCGTCCCCGCAGTGGCCGAGCGCGCTTAAAGGAGAAGACGATGACCGACAATCCCGCAGTGGAAGAAATCAAGCGCGAGATCACCGACAACGACGTCGTCCTGTTCATGAAGGGCACGCCGGTGTTCCCGCAGTGCGGCTTCTCGGCCGCCGTGGTCGAGGTGCTGTCGGGCCTCGGCGTACAATTCAAGGGCATCGACGTGCTGCCCAATCCCGGCATCCGCCAGGGCATCAAGGACTTCTCGAACTGGCCGACGATCCCCCAGCTCTACGTCAAGGGCGAGTTCGTCGGCGGCTGCGACATCATCCGCGAGATGTTCCAGTCGGGCGAGTTGCAGACCCTGCTCAAGGACAAGGGCGTCGCGGTCACCGCCTCCTGACGACGTCGATCCCGAAAATAAAAGGGCCGGCGGACAACCGCCGGCCCTTTTTTTGCGACCGCGCCTCTTCGCTTCGCGCGGCGTCAGCGGCCCCCGAGCGCCTTGACGAAGGCATTCAAGCGATCGGTCACGCACGCCGCGTAGGCGGTCCATGCCGGCAAGCCATGACTCGCCAACGCCCGCGCCGGTTCCGGCAGGGCCAGCACGAGGGAGTGAAAAGCCGCCGCGCCGACCAGGTGCGCGGCGCCGCGTGCCCCGTGAGCGAGCCGTGCAGCGGACATGGCCGTCCTCCCGTTCGCTCGACTACGCCGCGACCAGGGCGAACTTCCGCACCGTCTCGGCAACGCGCCGGCCAAGATGCTCGGCGGTCCTGAGATCGCTCTCGATCGGCCCCTTGTCGGGTCCCTCGTCGACGTTCGACTGCGCCGCCGCGCCGGCGAACACGCCGAGGCGGTTGAGGTCATGGACGCTGCCCTTGGACGAGTTGTTGCCGGGCAGGAGATCGAGCCCGACCCAGATCATGCCGTGCTGCAAGGCGAAGGTGATGAGCTGCTGGAACACCCCCTGCTTGTCGCCGTTCTGCGAGCCGGAATTGACGAAGCCGGCGGCGATCTTGTCCTTCCATGTCTGCTCGGGCCAGAATTTGGAGGTCTGCTCCATGAACGCCTTCATGGCGGCGCTGGCGCTGCCCATGTAGGTCGGCGAGCCGAAGACGATGGCATCGGCGGCGTGCAGCTCGTCGAGGCGGGCGGCCGCCTCCTCGACAGGCACCAGCGCCACCTTGGTCCCGGCAACGGCAACGGCGCCCCGGACGACCGCTTCGGCCTGAACCTTGGTGTGGCCGTAACCCGAGTGATAGACGACAGCGACCCGCGACATTCCATTCTCCTTGTGGGTTGAGCCCCTTGCAAACGCCGCAAGGGTGATTACTTTAGGTGTTGTAGTCACTTTTAGATTACAGATTGGAAATTGATCCCTTGAGTTGAGTTTGTAAAGTAGGTACGTTTTAGTAACTATATTCGCCGCGGGAAGGACCGCCGCGATGCACGGGAGACCAGCCAATGCGCGATCGTCACACCCAATGCCCCATGGATGCGCTGTTGCGGCTTCTGATGGGTCCATGGACGACCTACATCCTGTGGGTGCTGCGCACGACCAACGAGCCGGTGCGCTTCGGCGAGTTGAAGAGGCGGGTACCCGGTATCTCCGCCAAGGTGCTGACCGAGCGCCTGCGCCTCCTCGAAGGCGCGCAAGTCATCGAGCGCCGGCACCTCGCCACCATCCCGCCGCAGGTCAGCTACGCGCTGGCGCCGCGCGGCAAGGAGCTCAATCAGGTGCTCGACAACCTCAACGAGGTGGCGCGGCGCTGGAATCTCGTCGGCGCGGCGGACGCGCGCTGCGAGACGGCGGACGCCGAAGCGCCCCGGACGGCGGGTCAGGTCGCCTAGCATCGCCTTGACAGCGCGGAAACGCGATCCGTGTCGCGGCAGGAGCGCCGCCAGCGGCTGAGCCGGCTCGGTGCCGTCATCGAAACAGTCGAGCGCCACGGGCTGCCGCCGATGCCGCAACTCGTCGAGCTCGCGGCCGTCGTTGCGCTGATCGACGGCATCATGGATCGCGGGCCAGCGGCGGGGCGCTCCGGCCGCGTTCTCAAGCGCGTCGTCGAGCTGCAGGACAAATCCAACGCGAACGCCCCGTTCCACAAGGAGGTCGCCTGCCGCAAGGGCTGCGCCTTCTGCTGCAGCCTGTACGTATCGGCGCTGCCGCCGGAAATCTTCGCCGTCGCCGACTTCATCCGCGACGGCGCCGCCGATCTCGCGGCCGAGATCGCGCGCATCGAGACGGCCGACGCGAACACCCGCGGCCTCGACCCGCGCGGCCGATTTATCAACAAGGCGCCCTGCGCTCTCCTCATCGACGGCGCCTGCTCCGTCTATCCGGTCCGGCCGATGGTCTGCCGCGGTATGCTGTCGCGTTCCAAAGACGCCTGCGAGCGGGCCTATAACGGCGACGCGCTGGACTACGTCGAAGCCATCGAGCCAGCCTCCATCCTTCGCAGCGCGTATGGGGAAGCGCTCCTGTTGGCGCTCCATCGCAGGGGTCTTCCGCTGCGCGGCTACGAGCTGGCCCACGCGGTGCTCGTCGCCCTGAAGGACGCGAGCGCGGAGGAGCGCTGGTACGCCGGCGACGACGTCTTTGCCGGCGTCGGCGCCGATGCGCATACCGTCAGGGCAAGCGACGCGCTCTTTTGGCAGAGCCTGTGGAACGCCGCCCACGGCGAGCCCGTCCCGCCGGGCCCCTATGCCGGGCGATTTCCCGACTGGTGCCGCTGACGGAAGCGCGTCCCAGGCCCTAGAATGCCGTCATCATCATCAGGCGAGGCGCACGTGGAGATCGCGATCCGGGGACATCGTTGCGTTTACGACCAGGTCGGCAGCGGCCCTGATCTCGTGCTGCTGCACAGCGTCGGCCTCAGCACCCGCGAGGGCTGGCGCGAGCAGACCGAGGCGCTCGCCCGCCATTTCCGCGTCCTGACGTTCGACTTTCGCGGCCTCGGCCAGTCGGAGCGCGGTGCCGGGCCGCTCGGCGTGGCGACCTTCGTTGCCGACCTCGAGGCGCTGCTGCAATCGCTCGACATCAAGCGCACGGCGCTGATGGGCGTCTCGCTCGGCGGCTTCGTCGCCCAGGCGTTCGCCCTGCGAAGACCGGAGATGGTTTTGGCGCTGGTGCTGGTGTCGACCACCTGCCGGATCTTCGCCGGCAACGCCCAGCGTCGCGCCGAGCGCAACCAGAGCATCCGCGCCTCCGGCATGGCGGCGGCGGCCGATCATCAGATCGCGAGTCATTTCCCGCCGGAGTTCGCCGCGGCGCATCCCGACACGATGGACTGGTACCAGCGCCATTACCTCGCCAACGACCCCGAGAGCTACATCGCCATCATGGACGATCTCGGCCGGTTCGATACTTGCGGCCGGCTCAAGGACATCCGCTGCCCGACGCTGATCGTCGCCGGCGACCAGGACGCCACGTCGGTCGCGGGGCGCAAGCCGCTCGACAGCGCGACAGCGCTCAACGAGGGCATCGCCGGGTCGGAGCTGTTCGTGATCCAGGGAGCCAATCACTACCCGCAGCTCGATCACGCCGCCGCGTTCAACGCGCGCACGATCCTGTTCCTGCAGAAGGCCGTTGCGGCCGCGACCTAAGCGCCGCTGGCGAACGCGCTCTCGTCGATGTGCTTGCCCATCAGCGACGGCACGCCGCTGGCGCGCATCTCAGCAGATCGAAACGAGCGTCTTGCGAGCGGCAAATCGACTGTGTAACACCTGTGCAGTCGCAGCGTCTGGGAACCGAACATCGTTTTGCATTTTTTAGATTGCCTCTATTCGATCAATGCTTTTGCAGCGTCAATGACACTTTCGACAGTCACGCTTGCAACAGCTTCACCATTCAATGTTTCCTCTATCGTAAATTTTCGTGGTGCCTTCACCACTTTGAACGGAACTCCGACGGGCTCAAAACCTCGATCAAAATCTAGGCGCGAGTCATCGCAGTTAATCCATGACACCTCGACCACGGGTGTTCCTGTGGCGGCGGCAATATGCTTCGGAGCGCTGTCGTTACCGATAAAGAGGGCACATTTTGTCAATACGGCGGCTGTGTCCCAAATGGACGTTCGGCCTGTCAAATCCATACATTCAATCGAAGAATTAAGTTTATATTCAGTTGCCGCCTTATTTACATCTCTTCCGCCGATCAAAATCGTCGGCCGATTTAGAGCCGTCGCTACAGCGGCAAAATTCATCGGTGCCCATATTTTATATGGCCGTCCAGCACCAAGGCCAATCGCGATATATTTGGCTGCATGATCGTGGCGATAGGAGTCCGGATACCACAAACTCGGCAGATGTTCGGGACCTGTATAGTCGAGTGATCGCAAAAGACGGAATGGCGAACGCCATGCCGGTTCTCCCAGAGGGAAATTATCATTGGAAAATGCGACGTGCTTTGAAGTCTGCAGAGCCGCCGCCACCTGTTCCGCACCGAAATAATCGGGTGCCGGACGAGGATTGAGCACAAGATCGAAAAAGTCATCGATTTTGGGAGGAGCCCAGTCTCGTGAAGTCCTTATAGCTACCGCTACGACGCGGTTAACGAAGGGGCAACGTTGCCAAAATGCATGCGTCTTTTCGCTGCATATCATCGTTATTTCAGCGGCGGGCCAATATTCTCGACAAGCACGCGTAAAGCCGCTCGTGAGAATTGCATCTCCGAAGGCATCCAGCCGTATGATGGCTATCTTTTTCATTGAGCCGATTCCATCCTGAAATTCCGCGCGTTATTCTGCAAGGGACGAGCTAAAGCAACGCGCGTGCCCCCTGCCGTGATTGCCGTCATGCTGGCGTTCGTCTCACCTGGATGGATTCTGTGTACCGGGCGTGCAACAAAAAAGGCCCCCGGATTGCTCCGGGAGCCTTGTGAATCTTTGAGAAAACGCAGGGTTTTCGCATTTACACGCGGTTCTAAACCTTACCGCGAATAGTATTCGATGACGAGGTTCGGCTCCATCTGCACCGGATACGGCACGTCGGCCGGCTTCGGGATGCGGACGAAGGTGCCCTTCATCTCCCGGTGGTCGACGTCGTAGTAATCGGGAACGTCGCGCTCCGGGCTCTCAATGGCGCCGAGCACCACCGTCATCTGGCGCGACTTCTCCTTAACCTGGATGACGTCGCCTTCCTTCACCAGGTAGGAGGGAATGTTGACGCGCTTGCCGTTGACGGTGACATGGCCGTGGCTCACGAACTGACGCGCGGCGAAGACCGTGGCGACGAACTTGAGGCGGTAGACGACGGTGTCGAGACGGCGCTCGAGGAGAGCGACCAATTCGTCGCCGCTGTCGCCGCGCGAGTTGACGGCGGTTTCGTAGTAGCGGCGGAACTGCCGCTCGCCGATGTTGCCGTAGTAGCCCTTGAGCTTCTGCTTGGCCATGAGCTGGATGCCGTAGTCGGACGGCTTGTTCCGCTTGGCGCCGTGCTGGCCCGGGCCGGATTCGCGTTTGTTGACAGGGCTCTTCGCGCGGCCCCACAGGTTGACCCCGAGGCGGCGGTTGATCTTGTACTTGGACTGGGTGCGCTTGGTCATACGTGTTCCCGTGTTGACGGAGTTATTGGGTCCCGATAGGCCCTAAATCCTTGGATTCAGGGCGGGAATTCGGGCCGGCAAAGCGCCGCCAAAATCCACGTTCTCGGGGATATCGCCCAGGGGTCGCCCGAGCGAGGCGCGCACTATAGCCAGGGCTGTCTGATTGTCAAACCGCGGGAATCGATCGCCGATCGGCGCTTTTGATAGGATTTGCACCCTTAAGGAATTGGTGGACCGAATTTCTCGAAGGATGCCTGCTGTGACGACTCCCACGCTTCGGATCGCGCGGCCCAGCGATGACCTCGACGGGCTTTTGCCGTTTTACCGCGATGGCCTCGGTCTCAGAGTGCTGTACCGATTCGAGGATCATGACGGTTTCGACGGAATCATGCTAGGGCGGGACGGCGCTCCCTACCACTTCGAGTTCACGAAGAGGCAAGGACATACGGCAGGGCGCGCGCCGACGGAGGACAACCTGCTCGTTTTCTATCATCCCGATGCGGCCGATTGGCGCGCCGCGGTGCAAAGGATGCGCGACGCGGGCTTCGCGCCGGTCCCCTCCTTTAATCCATATTGGGATCACGACGGCGTGACGTTTCAAGGACCCCGACGGCTACCGGGTCGTCCTGCAAAACGCTGCCTGGGAACCGTAATGCCCGATGCCTAGACGGCGTTCGCCGTTACTAGCCTCGCGGCCGGCGCCCGAGCGGCCGCTCGGCGCCCGCGCCGCGGGCCCTGGGCTCGACCAGCGCCTTGATGACGCCGCGCAGCGTCCGGACCTCCTGGTCGGTGAGACGGGCGCGGGCGAAGATGTTGCGGATGTTGAGGATCATCCCCGCCTTCTTCTCCGGCGGATACAGGAACCCGGCGCGGTCGAGCTCGCCCTCAAGATGCTCGTAAAGCGAGATCAGCGCCTCTCCGCCGGCGAGTTCGTTCTCCACCCATTCGCGGCCCGGCGGCGGCTCGACGATCCCGGCCACATGCCACTCGTAGCCGACGAGCAGCACCGCCTGGGCGAGGTTGAGCGAGGAGTAGTCGGGATTGAGCGGCACCGAGATGGCGTCCGAGGCGATGGCGATTTCGTCGTTCTCGAGCCCTGTCCGCTCGGCGCCGAACAGAATGCCGACGCGGGCGCCCCCGGCTTCCTCGGCGCGGATCCTGGCCGCCGCCTGGCGCGGCGTGAAGACCGGCTTCACCATGTCGCGGGTGCGCGCCGTGGTGGCGTAGATCACCTGGAGGTCGGCGACCGCCTCGGCCAGCGTCGGAAACACCCGCGCCCGCTCCAGCACAACGTCGGCGCCGGAGGCGGACGCCCTGGCGTGCTCGTTGGGCCAGCCTTCGCGCGGTGCCACCAGCCTGAGATCGGCCAGCTCGCAGTTGAGCATGGCGCGGGCCGCCGAGCCGATGTTGACGCCGAGCTGCGGACGCACCAGCACGATCGCCGGGCCGGGCGCCTCGGGTGCGGCGCGGCGCGCGTTGCGGGTGCCTGCGATCATCGGATCAGGCCGGGCGCGCGGCGGCGCGGAAGAGCTTGTAGGTGATGGCGTCGTAGAGCGCGTTGAACGAGGCGTCGATGACGTTGGTCGAGACGCCGACGGTCGACCAGCGCTCGCCCTCGGCGTCGCGGCTTTCGATCACCACGCGCGTCACCGCCTTGGTACCTTCGCTCGGCGTCATGATGCGGACCTTGTAGTCGACGAGCTGCATGTCGGCGAGCTCGGGATAGGCGGGCGCCAGCGCCTTGCGGAGCGCGTTGTCGAGCGCGTTGACCGGGCCGTTGCCTTCGGCCACCTCGATCACGCCGTTGCCCTTCACCGTCACCTTGATGGTGGCTTCGGACAGGGTGATGAGCTCGCCGCGCGCGTTCCAGCGCCGCTCGTCGAGGACGCGGAAGCTCTGGAGCCTGAAATATTCCGGCACCGTCTCGAGGGCGCGGCGCGCCAGCAACTCGAAGCTTGCGTCGGCGCCGTCGTAGGAGAGGCCCTCGTAATCCTTGGCCTTCACGGTCTCGAGAAGGTCCGTGATCTTCGGATCCTTGGAATCGATCTTGATGCCGACCTCGCGCAGCCGCGAGACGATGTTGGCGCGTCCGGCCTGGTCCGAGACGACGATGTGGCGGTGATTGCCGACGAGATCGGGAACGATGTGCTCGTAGCAGCGCGGGTCCTTCTCGACCGCCGAGACGTGCAGGCCGCCCTTGTGCGCGAAGGCGGATTCGCCGACGTAGGCGGCGTTGCGCGCCGGTGCCCGGTTGAGCCGTTCGTCGAGGAGCCGCGAGATGTGGGTGAGATGCTTCAAGCCGTCCGCATCGACGCCGGTGGCAAACCCCATCTTCAGCATCAGCGTCGGCAGGATCGCGGTGAGGTTGGCGTTGCCGCAGCGCTCGCCCAAGCCGTTGAGCGTGCCTTGGACCTGGCGCACGCCAGCGCGCACGGCGGCGAGCGAGTTCGCCACCGCGTTCTCGGTGTCGTTGTGGCAATGGACGCCGAGGCGCGAGCCCGGGATGACCCGCGCGACCTCGCCGACGATGCGCTCGATCTCGTCCGGCAGCGTGCCGCCGTTGGTGTCGCACAGCACCACCCAGCGCGCGCCGGAATCGTAAGCAGCCTTGGCGGCCTTGAGCGCGTAGTCGGGATTGGCCTTGTAGCCGTCGAAGAAGTGCTCGGCGTCGAACAGCACCTCGTCGACGCGGCTTTTGGCGTAGGCGATGCTGTCGGCGATCATCCTGAGGTTCTCGGCCTTGTCGATGCCGAGCGCGACCTCCACCTGGAAATCCCATGTCTTGCCGACCATGGTGACGCTGCGTGCCTTGGTCGAGAGCAGCGCCACGAGCGAGGGATCGTTATCGGCGCTGCGGCCGGCGCGGCGCGTCATGCCGAAGGCCGTGAAGCGCGCATGTTTCAGCTTCGGCGGCGCATTGAAGAAGGCGTCGTCGGTCGGATTGGCGCCCGGCCAGCCACCCTCGACATAGTCGATCCCGAGCGAATCGAGCGCCTCGGCAATGGCGATCTTGTCGGCGACGTTGAAATCGACGCCCTGTGTCTGGGCGCCGTCGCGCAAGGTCGAATCGTAGAGATAGATGCGGCGGTCGTCGGTCATGGGTTCACGATATCATGCGCGGCGCCATTTGGTGCCCTGTGGCGTGTCCTCGAGGGCCACGCCCTTGGCCTTGAGCTCGTCGCGGATGCGGTCGGCCTCGGCGAAATTCCTGGCTTTCTTGGCGTCGAGGCGGCGCGCGATCAGATTCTCGATCGCGGCGTCGGAAAGCCCTTCGCCGCCCGCCGGCTGCCATTTGAACCACGCTTCGGGATCGGCCTGCAACAGACCGAGGACCGCGCCGCCGGCACGCAAGTCCGCCGCCAGGCCCACGCGCTCGGGGCCGGTCGCCCTGTTGAGACGGCCGGCCAGCTCATGCAGCTCGGCGATCGCCTTGGGCGTGTTGAGGTCGTCCTCAAGGGCCGCCAGGACGGAACCGGGCACGATTTCGGCCATCGCGCCGGGGCCGACGGAGCGCAAGGCGCCGTACAGCCGATCCAGCGCCTGGCGCGCGTGATTGAGCGCCTCGTCGGTCCAGTCGAGCGGCGCGCGGTAATGGGCCGACAGGAGGCACATGCGGATCGCCTCGCCCGGCGCCTTGGCGAGCAGATCGCGGACGGTGAAGAAGTTGCCGAGCGACTTCGACATCTTCTCGCCGTTGACGGTGAGATAGCCGTTATGGAGCCAGACCCGGACGAATTGCTTTCCATGATGGGCGCAGGTCGACTGGGCGATCTCGTTCTCGTGGTGCGGAAAGATGAGATCCAGGCCGCCGCCGTGGATGTCGAAGCTCTCGCCGAGATGCGCCTCCGCCATCGCCGAGCATTCGATGTGCCAGCCCGGCCGCCCGCGGCTCCACGGGCTGTCCCAGCCGGGCTGCTCCGGCGTCGACGGCTTCCACAGCACGAAGTCGGCGGGATCCTTCTTGTAAGGAGCCACTTCGACTCGCGCGCCGGCGATCATCTCCTTGAGCGAACGGCGCGACAGCTTGCCGTAGTCCGGCATCGACGGCACATGGAACAGCACATGGCCCTCGGCGGCGTAGGCGTGGCCCATCGCGATCAGCGCCTCGATCATGCGGATCATCTCGGCGATGTGCCGGGTCGCGCGCGGCTCGATGTCGGGCGGAAGCGCCCCCAGCGCCGCCATGTCGTCGTGGAACATCGCCGTGGTGTCGGCGGTGAGCACGTCGATGGCGATGCCGCGCTCCCTGGCCGCCGCCATGATCTTGTCGTCGACGTCGGTGATGTTGCGGGCGTAGGTGACGCGCGGATAAAGCCGCTTCAGGAGCCGGTAGAGCACGTCGAAAACGACCACGGGCCGCGCGTTGCCGATGTGGGCGCGGTCGTAGACCGTGGGCCCGCACACGTACATCCGCACGTTGGCGGGATCGAGCGGGGCAAACGGCTCCTGCCGCCGGGTCAGGGTGTTGTGAAGGGAGAGCGCCACTGGAAACCGTTCGAGAGCATCGGGGTCGAAAAAGCCGCGTCAGGCGGCGGCGCCGGAGAGGCGCGCGGATGCCCGTTCGCGGCCGACGAGGGGTAGCAGATTCTTCATTTCGGGTCCATGTTCGCGCCCCGTCAGCGCGAGGCGGAGAGGGTGAAAGAGGGCCTTCCCCGAGCGCCCGGTGACGGCGCGCACGGCGTTGGTCCAGGCGGGCCAGGTGTCCTCGGTCCACGGCTCGTCCGGCAGGAGATCGCGGGCAGCGGCGCACAGTTCGGCGTCCTCGATCGTCGCGGCGATGGGCCCCTGGACTACAGTCCACCACACGCGGGCATCGTCGAGGCGCTCGATGTTGCCGCGCACCGCCAGCCAGAACCGCTCATCGGCCTCGGCCAGCCCCAGCGTCGCCAACCGATCCTTGGCGTCGGCGAACGGCATGCCGTGCAGGATCTTGCCGTTGAGGGCATAGAGCTCCCTCGGGTCGAACCGCGGCGAAGCCTTGGAGAACTTGCCGAGATCGAACCGGGCAACCAGGTCGGCCAAGGACTGCGCCGCCTGCACCGCCCCCGACGTGCCGAGGGTCGCGAGCAGAGCGTTGATCGCCATCGGCTCGATGCCGCTTTCGCGCATCGCCCGGAGCGACTGCGCCCCCTCGCGCTTCGACAGAGGCCCGCCGTCGGCGGCCAGCAGCAGCGGAATGTGGGCGAAGGCCGGGACCGGCTGGCCCAGGGCCTCGATGATTTCGATCTGCGCCGCGGTGTTGGTGAGATGATCGTCGCCGCGGATGACATGGCTGACGCCCATCTCGCCGTCGTCGACCGACGACGTCAGCACGTACAGGAAAGTCCCGTCCTCGCGCATCAGCACCGGATCGGAAATCGTGCTGGTGCCGATCGAAACCGTTCCATGCACGACGTCGGTCCAGGCGACGATATTTCCGGTCAGTTTGAATCGCCAGTGCGGCTTGCGGCCTTCGGCCCCGAGCCGGGCGCGGGCCGCGGCGTCGAGCTTCAGGGCCGATCGGTCGTAGATCGGCGGCAGCTTGCGCAGCCGCGCCCGCGAGCGCATCCGCTCCAGCTCCTCCGGCCTCTCGTAGCAGGGATAGGCGCGGCCGGCGGCTTTCAGGCGCTCGAGCGCCGCCGTGTAGTGCGAAAGCCGCTCCGACTGGCGCGCGAAGACGTTCCAATCGAGCCCGAGCCAGCGCAGATCCCGTTCGATGCCGGCCGCGTAGTCCGCCGTCGAGCGGGCGACGTCGGTGTCGTCCATGCGCAGCAGGAAGCGCCCGCCATCCTCCCGGGCCTGAAGCCAGTTCACCAGGGCGATGCGGGCATTGCCGAGGTGAAGCTCGCCGGTCGGCGAGGGCGCGAAGCGGGTCAGCGTGCCGCTCATGGCGTGCCGTCTTTTCCGGGCGCGAGCGCCGACGCGCCCGAGAAGGCGTTGACGATCGGATAGCGCCGGTCGCGGCCGAACGAGCGGCGGGTGATCTTGACGCCGGGGGGCGCCTGGCGGCGCTTGTACTCGGCGACGTTGACCATCCGCCACACCCGCGCGACGGTCGCCGGGTCGAAGCCGCGGGCGGCGATCTCGTCGGGGCCCATCTCGCCCTCGATCAAGGCCTGCAAGATCCGGTCGAGGACGGCATAGGGCGGCAGCGAATCCTCGTCCTTCTGGTTGGGCCGAAGCTCGGCGGTCGGCGGCTTGTCGATGACGCGTTCGCCGATGACGGGACCGGACGGTCCGAGCCCGCCGTCCGGCGTGTGCGCGTTGCGCCAGCGGCAGAGGTCGAACACCGTCGTCTTGTAGACGTCCTTCAGCACGGAATAGCCGCCGCACATGTCACCATAGAGCGTGGCGTAGCCGACCGACATCTCGGACTTGTTGCCGGTCGAGACCACCATCTGGCCGAACTTGTTGGAGAGCGCCATCAGCGCGATGCCGCGGCAGCGCGCTTGGATGTTCTCCTCCGTCGTGTCCGCGTTGGTGCCCGCGAAGGCCGGCGCCAGCATGTTCGAGAAGGCGTCCATCGCCGGCGTGATGGCGATGGTGTCGAGCCGGACCCCGAGGGCGGCTGCCACCTGGGCCGCGTCGTCGAGGCTCTCCTGCGACGTATAGGGCGACGGCATCATGACGCAGCGCACACGCTCCGGCCCCAGAGCATCGGCCGCCACCGCAGCGGTCAGCGCCGAATCGATGCCGCCCGAAAGCCCGATCAGCACCCCGGGAAACCGGTTCTTGTTCACATAGTCGCGGAGCCCGGTCATCATCGCCAGATAAATGGCCGCGAGCGGATGCTGCTGCGGCGCGACGGAACCGGCGACGGGCGCCAGAGCCTTCGCATTCCCGCTGGAGCGTTCGAAGCGCACCAGCGCCTCGGCCTCGCGGAACGACGGCAGCACCGTCGTCAGCGCGCCGTCGCCGGCGACGACGAACGATGCGCCGTCGAACACCAGTTCGTCCTGGCCGCCGACCTGATTGACGTAGACGAGCGGCAGGCCCGATTCCGCGACGCGGCTGCGGGCGAGGCGGGTGCGCTCGCCGAGCTTGTCGGTCTCGAACGGCGAGCCGTTGATCACGATCAGAATCTCGGCGCCGCCGGCCGCCAGCGCCCGGGTCGCCTCGGCCGTCCACATGTCCTCGCAGATCATCGCGCCGAGCTTGATGCCGCGGAACGGCATCGGCTCCGGCAGCGGGCCGGCGTCGAACACGCGCTTTTCGTCGAACACCCCGTAGTTGGGGAGATCGTGCTTGGTGCGGATCGCCGCGACCCGGCCGTTCTCGAGAAGGAGCGCCGCGTTGTAGCGCGTCTCGCCGTCGGCGATCGGCGCGCCCACCAGGATCGCCGGACCCGATGCCGTCGCGGTCGCCAGCGCCTCGATCCCGACCGCGACCGCGCGCAGGAAGGCGGGCTTCATGACCAGATCCTCGGGCGGGTAGCCGCACACCGCGAGCTCGCCGGCGACGAGAAGATCGGCGCCGGCCGCCGCGGCCGCCTTATGGGCGAGCTTCAGGCGCGCGAGATTGCCGGCGATGTCGCCAAGGGTCGGGTCGATCTGGGCGAGGTAAAGGGAGAGAGCGTCTGGCATGCGGAGCGCGGGCGCTCAGCTCGCGGCCGCGGCCCGCGCTTTCTCGGCGCCGGCAAGGCGATCGCGGCGCAGCAGCTCGGCGGTGGTGAACGCCAGCTCGAGCGCCTGGTTGGCGTTGAGCCGCGGATCGCAGTGCGTGTGATAGCGGTCGGCGAGCCCCGCCTCCGAGATCGCCTGGGCGCCGCCGACGCACTCGGTCACGTCCTGGCCGGTCATCTCGAAGTGGACGCCGCCGGCGTGCGTGCCCTCGGCAAGGTGCACGCTGAAGAAGCCGCGCACCTCGGCCATGATGCGGTCGACGTGGCGGGTCTTGTAGCCGCTCGAAGACTTCACCGTGTTGGCGTGCATCGGATCGCACGACCAGACGAGCTTGAGGCCCTCGCGCTTGGCGGCGCGGACCAGCGGCGGCAGCTTCTCCTCGATCTTGTCCCAGCCCATGCGGGCGATGACGGTGAGGCGCCCCGGCTCGTTGTCGGGGTTGAGCGCCGCCGCGAGGCGAAGGAAATCGTCGACCGGCAGCGTCGGACCCGCCTTCATCCCGACCGGGTTCTTCACGCCGCGCAGGAACTCGACCTGGGCGTTGTCGGGCTGGCGGGTGCGATCGCCGATCCACAGCATGTGGGCGCCGCAGTCGTACCATTCGCCGGTCAGCGAATCGATCCGCGTCAGCGCCTGCTCGTAGCCCAGCAGCAGCGCCTCGTGGGAGGTGAAGAACTCGGTCTCGCGGATCTGCGGCGACGTCTCCGACGTCATGCCGCACGCCTCCATGAACGCAAGCGTCTCGGCGATGCGGTCGGCGAAGGCGCGATACTTCTCGCCCTGCTTGCTCTTGGCGACGAAGCCCAGGTTCCAGCGATGGACGCGGTGCAGGTCGGCGAAGCCGCCCTGGGCGAAGGCGCGGATGAGGTTGAGCGTCGCCGCCGACTGGTTGTAGGCCTGGATCAGGCGGTTGGGGTCGGGGCGGCGGACCTCCGGCGTGAAGTCCATGCCGTTGATCATGTCGCCGCGATAGGCCGGCAGGCTGACGCCGTCGCGGGTCTCGAGATCGTCCGAGCGCGGCTTGGCGAACTGGCCGGCGATGCGGCCGACCTTCACCACCGGCAGCGCCGCGCCGTAGGTCAGCACCACCGCCATCTGCAGCAGCACCCGGAAGGTGTCGCGGATGTTGTCGGGATGGAACTCGGCGAAGCTTTCCGCGCAGTCGCCGCCCTGAAGCAGGAAAGCTTTGCCCTCGGCGACCTGGGCCAGCCGTTCCTTGAGGCGGCGGGCCTCGCCGGCGAAGACGAGCGGCGGGAAGCGCTTGAGCTGCGCCTCGGCGGCGGCGAGCGCGGCCGAATCCGGCCATTCCGGCTGCTGCAGGATCGGCTTGCCGCGCCAGCTGTCCGGCGCCCACTTCGTTGGCTTCGACGGCATGGCCATCGCGGTATTCCTGTTGGCGGGTCCGGTCGACCCGCAGGGAAACCGTTTATAAGCCCCGGAGACCCGGTTTTCCAGACCCCGACGCTCAGGGCTGCCCCCAAGCCCTTGCGGGTCTTGGGTTTTGATCGACGGCGCGCCGCTCTTCGGGCGCCCTATTTCCGTCGGGCGCCCTATTCCCGCCGCAGGAGGCGATCGATGACGATCCCGGCCAGCCAGTTCGCGCGGAACTGGGCTTCGATCGCTTTGCGGTCGTAGACCGTCCGCACCCAGTCGGCGAACGCCATGGGATGCTCGCGGGTGTCGGCGAGGTAGCGCTCGAAGAAGAAGTCGATCACGCCCGTCTTGGCCTGGCGGAGATGGCCGTAGCGCAGCGACAGGTGCTTCTTCGCGGCCTCGCCGAGCGGCATGCCGCCCTTCATGAACATGTAGAGCGTGGCCATGAAGCCGGCGCGGTCGGCGCCCGACTTGCAATGCATCAGGGCCGGATATTCCATCTCGTCGAGCAGCTTGATGGCGGCCAGTATCGTCTCGCGGTCGAGCGGGCTGCGCGAGCGGATCGGGAAGTCGATCAGCGTCAGGCCGAGATCGCGGGCGGCCTCGCGCTCGAGAATGTAGGAACCGCAGTCCTCGCGGCGGCCGCGCAGGTTGAGGATGGTCTTGATTCCCTGGCGCTTGGCCCAGCGCAGGTGATGCGGGCCCGGCTGGGCGGCGCGCCACACGCCGGGCGCGATCCGATGGCAGTTCCAGTAGATCGCCCGGATGAACCCGTGATCGATGAAGAACATGTCGAGGAAAGCGCGCAGCCGCTGGAACCGGGTGAGCTCCGGCGTCGGCGCCACCACGCTCGGCAAATCGACGTTCAAGGGACAAACTCCGTGACAGACGCGATCTCGGGAAAAAGCGAGGCAAGGGGTAGCATAAAGCCGCCGCCCGATCGACGGTTACGGCCCCGCTCCGGAGCCCGGCGCTGGCCCCCCCGGCGGGGCTGGTGTATCAAGGGGCCGGCGCTTTTTTGAGGCCCAGAACGCGTGTCGATGAGCGAAACCAGACCCGACGGCAAACCGGCTCTCACCGACGGCCGCTCCCTCCAGTTGATGCGCCGGCTCCTGATGGAGTCGGTGCTGCCGTATCGTCTTTCGCTCGCCGCCGCCATCCTGTGCATGGCGCTGGTGGCGGGCATGACCGCGGCCTCGGCCTGGCTTCTGGACCCCGTCGTCAACAAGGTGTTCGTCCAGCACGACCGCAGCATGCTGTGGCTGATCGGCGGCGCCGTGTTCGCCGTGTTCGCGATCAAGAGCGCGGCGAGCTACATCCAGGACGTGCTCCTCGCCCATGTCGGCCAGCACGTCGTCTCCGACATCCAGAACCGGTTGTTCGCCCATCTCATCCACGACGACGTCGCCATGTTCCAGGCCCGCGCATCGGGCTCGCTGGTGTCCCACTTCACCTACGACATCAACATGATGCGGGGAGCCGTCTCGAACGCGCTGATCGGGATCGGCCGCGACGCGCTCTCCGTCGTGTTCCTGGTCGGCGTCGTGTTCTATCAGGATTGGCTTCTGGCGACGGTGAGCCTGATCATCGCGCCGCTGTCGGTCGTTCCCCTGCAACGGCTCAGCAAGCGCATGCGCCGCGTGTCGGCCCAGGCCCAGGACGAAATGGGCACCCTCAACATGGCGCTGTCGCAGGTGTTCCAAGGCATCCGCCTGATCAAATCCTATCGCCTGGAGGATTTCGAGCAGGGCCGCGTCGAGCGCCTGGTGAACTCGCTGTGCCGGCTGGCGATCCGCGGCGCCCGTCTCCAGGCGGCGGCGCAGCCGTTGATCGACGTCTTCGGCGGCATTGCCGTCGCGGCGGTCATCGTTTACGGCGGCAGCCGCGTGATCGACGGCGCGACGACGCCGGGCGCCTTCTTCTCGTTCATTGCCGCCGTCCTGATGGCCTATCAGCCGATGCGCTCGCTCAGCAAGGTCAACGTCGCCTTGCAGATGGGGCTGGCGGCCGCGGAGCGCGTGTTCGGGCTGATCGACCGCACGCCGGCGCTGGTCGAGCCGGCGGACGCGGCGACGCTCCCGCTGATGTCCGGCGCCGTCCGCTTCGACAACGTGCGGTTCTCCTACAACGGCATCGATCCCGCCCTCGACGGCGTCCGGTTCGAGGCCCCGGCCGGCGGCGTGACCGCGCTCGTCGGTCCGTCGGGAGCCGGCAAGAGCACCGTCTTCAGCCTCATTCCGCGGTTTTACGATCCCGATTCCGGCCGCGTTCTGGTCAACGGCTGCGACGTGCGCGCGGTCACGTTCGCCAGCCTGCGCGACGCGCTCGCCGTCGTCAGCCAGGAGGTGACGCTGTTCGACGACAGCGTCTTCAACAACATCCGCAGCGGCCGGCTCGGCGCGAGCGACGCCGAGGTGCGCGCGGCCGCCGAGGCCGCGGCCGCGGCCGAGTTCATCGAGCGCTTGCCGCAAGGCTACGACACCTACGTCGGCGAGCATGGGCTCCGCCTCTCGGGCGGGCAGCGCCAGCGCATCGCCATCGCCCGCGCCATCCTCAAGAATGCGCCGATCCTGCTCCTCGACGAGGCCACCAGCGCGCTCGACACCGAATCCGAGCGCGCGATCCAGACCGCCCTGGCCGCGCTGATGAAGGGACGGACGTCGGTCGTCATCGCCCACCGGCTTTCGACCATCATGCACGCCGACGTCATCCATGTGTTCGACCGCGGGCGCGTCGTCGAGTCGGGCCGGCACGACGCGCTTCTCGCCAAGGGCGGCCTCTACGCCCGTCTCCATGCGCTGCAATTCGCGTCGACGGCCGACGACGACACGACCCCGGCACCCGCAGCGTCGCTCTGACGCGAATTGCGGCGGCGAAAAAAGAACGTGGATGCCCGCCTACGCGGGCATGACGAAGAAAACACGAGCGGACGTTCGCACACCGCTCCCTTCCATTCTCTTTCGTCATGGCCGGACTTGCTCCGGCCATCCACGTGTTTTTTTGTTTGGCCACAAGAAACAACAGAAATCGTGGCGCGCCAACGGCCGCCGCCGGCGCCCTGGTTCATCGTGGAGCCGACGGCGTCCGCATCAGCACGAACTCCTCCGCCGTCGTCGGATGCAGCGCCATGGTGGCGTCGAACTGCTCCTTGGTGAGCTTCGCCTTCACCGCGATGGCGAGCGCCTGGACGATCTCCGCCGCATCCGGCCCGATCATGTGCGCGCCGACCACCTCGCGGGTCTTGCCGCGCACGACGAGCTTCATGAACACGCGCTCGTTCCGCCCCGAGAGTGTGTGCTTCAGCGGCCGGAAGCTCGTCTTGTAGATCTCGATCATGCCGAACTCCTCGCGCGCCTCGGTCTCGGTCATGCCGACGACGGCGAGCGGCGGCGACGAGAACACGGCGGTCGGCACGTCGCGATGATCGGGCCGGGTCGGGTTGTTCCTGTAGAGCGTCTCGATCAGGCAGGCCGCCTCATGGATCGCGACGGGCGTGAGGTTGAGGCGGTTGGTGCAATCGCCGATCGCGTAGATGCTGGGAACCGACGTGCGCGAGACATGATCCACCTCCACCGCGCCGTCGCGGTCCAGCTCGACCCCGACCTCGGCGAGCCCCAGCCCGTGCGTCGCCGGCGTGCGGCCGATCGCCATCAGCACCGTGTCGACGACGAGCCGCTTGCCGGTGTTGCACCGGACGTGAAGCCCGTCGCGCTTCCTGTCGATGCGGTCGATGATGTTTTCGAGCAGGAACTGGACACCCTTCTTCTCCATCTCCTCCTGGAGATGCGCGCGCACCTCCTCGTCGAAGTGGCGGAGGATGCGCGGCCCCCGGTACATCAGCGTCGTCTTGGATCCGAGGCCGTTGAAGATCGAGGCCATCTCGATCGCGACGTAGCCGCCGCCCGCCACCAGGATGCGCTTCGGCAGGCGCTTCAGGTCGAACACCGCGTCGGACGTGACGGTGTGCTCGACGCCGGGGAATGTCGCCTCGCTCGGCCGCCCGCCCGTGGCGATCAGGATCGTCTCGGCGGTGTGGCTCTTGCGGCCGATGCGGACGGTGTGCGGACCCGTCACCTTCGCCGCGCCGGCGATGTAGCGGACGCCGTTCTTTTCGAGGACATCGGCGTAGAGGTCGTCGAGCCGCGCCAGCTCCTTGACCTTGGCCTTGACCAGCTTCGGCCAGTCGAATTTCGGCACGGGCACTTTCCAGCCGAAGCCCTTAGCGTCCTCGAAGTCCTCATGGAAGTGGGCGGCGTAGGCGTAGAGCTTCTTCGGGATGCAACCGCGGTTGACGCAGGTGCCGCCGACGGTCCAGTTCTCGGCCACCGCGACTTTCTTGCCCATCGCGCCCGCGAGCCGTGAGGCCCGCACGCCGCCCGAGCCGGCGCCGATCACGAACAGGTCGAAGTCGTAGTTCGTCTTGGTCATCGCATCCCCCATACGGAAACGGCGACGCTCGCGCGCCGCCGTTCCTGGCTTAGCCTGCCTCGCGCGTTCAGGCGCCGAGGCCGCCCATCGCGAGATACTTGATGACGAGGTAATCGTCCATGCCGTAGTGCGAGCCCTCGCGGCCGAGGCCCGACTCCTTGACGCCGCCGAACGGCGCCACCTCGGTCGAGATGATGCCTTCGTTGATGCCGACGATGCCGTATTCCAGCCCCTCGGCGACCCGCCACACGCGCCCGAGATCGCGGGCGTAGAAGTAGGAGGCGAGGCCGAACTCGGTGTCGTTGGCCATCTTGATCGCCTCCTCCTCGGTCTTGAAGCGGAAGATCGGTGCCATCGGGCCGAAGGTTTCCTCGCGGGCGACCTTCATCTCCGTCGTCACGCCGGTGACGATGGTGGGCTCGAAGAAGCTGCCGCCGAGCGCGTGCCGCTTGCCGCCGAGCACGATCTTGGCGCCCTTGGCGACGGCGTCGCCGATGTGCTCTTCCATCTTGGCGACCGCCTTGAGATCGATCAGCGGACCCTGGGTCACGCCCTCTTCCCAGCCATTGCCGACCTTGAGCTTCTTCACCGCCGCCGTCAGCTTCTCGACGAAGGCGTCATAGACCTTGTCCTGGACCAGCAGGCGGTTGGCGCAGACGCAGGTCTGCCCGGTGTTGCGGTACTTGGAGGCGAGCGCCCCCTGCACCGCGGCATCGAGATCGGCGTCGTCGAAGACGATGAACGGCGCGTTGCCGCCGAGCTCCATCGACACTTTCTTCACCGTGCCGGCGCACTGCTCGATGAGCAGCTTGCCGACTTCGGTCGAGCCGGTGAACGACAGCTTGCGGATGATCGGATTCGAGGTGAGCTCGGCGCCCATCTCGCCGGCCGAGCCGGTGATGATGTTGAACACGCCCTTGGGGATGCCGGCGCGATGGGCGAGCTCGGCGAGCGCCGTCGCCGAGAACGGCGTCTGCGACGCCGGGCGGCAGACGACGGTGCAGCCCGCGGCGAGCGCCGGGCCGACCTTGCGGGTGATCATGGCCGACGGGAAGTTCCAGGGCGTGATCGCGGCGACGACGCCGATCGGCTCCTTCATGACGATGATGCGCCGGCCGGGCACGTTCTGCGGGATGGTATCGCCGTAGACGCGCTTGGCTTCCTCGCCGAACCATTCGATGAAGCTCGCCGAGTAGACGATCTCGCCCTTGGATTCGGCGAGCGGCTTGCCCTGCTCCATGGTCATGAGCATGGCAAGGTCGTCGGCGTTGGCGACGATGAGATCGAACCACTTGCGGAGAAGCGCCGCGCGCTCCTTGCCGGTCTTGGCGCGCCATGCCGGCCAGGCGGCGTTGGCGACGTCGATGGTGCGGCGCGTCTCGGCGCGGCCGAACTTCGGCATGGTGCCGACGCGCTCGCCGTTGGCCGGATTCTTGACCTCGAAGGTGCCCTTGCCGTCGGCATCGACCCACTGGCCATCGACGTAGCATTGCTGGCGTAACAGGCTCGGGTCCTTGAGCTTCATGATCGTCCTCTATGGATTTGAAACGGGTCCGGATGGCTGGAAGTCTAGGTCGGCCGGGCCACGAAGGGCGTCACTATAGCGCCCGCCCTCCGGCCTGTTAACCCCTCCGCGCCCCGCGGAATGCCCTGGGTTTCCGTGACGTGACCGGCCCTTGCGCGGCCGCGCCCCTAAGACCATGAGATGGTGATTCCGCGCGGAATTGCCACCGCCCTGCGATGCGTTTTGTCACGCTCGGTGCTGCCCGCGATTGGGTATGCGGCTCAGCGCAGTAATCTGATCAAGCCCTAACGCTGGCTCCACCCTCGCAGGCCACGATTGCCGCGGAGTCGGCGACCAGGTTCGGGAAATCCTTGCGCAGTCGGCGAGTTGCTGGTGTTGGCGAACCACCAAACGGCAGCATGTCACTTTTGTTGGACTGCCGGTTCTGCGTGCCGGCAACGCTTCACTCGAATAGGACAGCCTCAAGATGCGCCGTCAAATCGGCACGCTTCTTCTTATCCAGTCCATCGAGATTCTGCTGGCGCCATCTGACGGCCGGTAATTCAGCCGCGGTTGCGATACCCAGGAGGGTCCAATCTGGCTCACCACGTTCAAATGAGACGAGGAAACGCCGGTGCTCCTCGGGCATATTCCCAACAACGGCCCCGATGAGGGCCTCACGTGCAGCGAGAAGCTCTTCGAGCGAAACCTCAGTTTCCGTCATGCCTTGAAACCCCCGTAAAAACTCCTGGGAGATATCTTTCTGCGAAGATGCCAGAACTTCCCCCATCGGGCGATCGTGGCTCAACAGATAAACGATAAAGGCACGACGCAACGCGTCGTCAATTCCTTCGGCGGCAAGAAGATCGCGCACATCGAATAAATCGCGTGGGTGCTGGCGGTCGAGCGCGGCGACAATCTTCCCGGCATAAAGATCGGGAAACGAGACGATCAGGGTTTCGGCAAAACCAAAAGTATCTTCCACAGCCCGTGAGACGGTGCGCAATTTCGGGGCATACACACATCCGCGCAGGACAGGCGTCACTTCAATCTTGATCTGTGTTCCATCCGTTCGCACGAAGAGTTTCGTGACGATCCCCTCGGCCTGAAGAATCCCTTGGGTGACCTGCGCGCCCGGAATGGTGTTTTCAATTTGTGCGGCGATTCGTTTCATAGCCGCATCAATGTTCGCCAGAGATTCGGCCCGGGGCTGAACCGGCAGATACGTTAGATCGATATCAACCGAGAGACGCGGCAAGTCGCGCACAAAAAGATTGATCGCGGTTCCGCCCTTCAGCGCTAAGGAGGGTTCCTCTGCAATAATCGGCAAGGTCCGGATAAGGAGTGTCGCCTGTCGGCGGTAACTCTCAGTGAACGCCATCCAAATCCTCCGGAACGGTGATCTGGTAGGTGCGGTCGAACCTGCCGCCTTTGGCCAGCATGCGCTTACCCTTGCCAAGATCGACGGCCGACTTATCAAGTTCTTTGAGCCAAGCATGCCGGTGACGATCAGCAAAGAAAAAGAAGAGACGCTTCACCTTCACATTTCGGCAATCGGTGAGAAGTTTTTGCAGGCGGCGCGGGCTGAGGCTAGAGAGGCCTTCTATCAATTTATCGACTTGGTGGAAGGTTTCGCGCCCGGGTAGCTCGTCAAGCAATTCGAGCACGGCACGCTCCGGCGTTGAAAGAGTCAGAGGCCAATTCCATTGACCCCAAGGCCGAACCGTGAAACTCCCATGTATTGGATCGGCGCTGGTGCCCTGGTTCGTTTTGAAATCCCAGGCGGGGCTCGTGAGCCCACGCGTGACAGGTTCGCTGCGGAATAGCTTCCGGTCATTGTGAAAGACGAAGCGAGTGTTAAGCGGGAGCTTGTAAAGCCAGCTTGGCGGGGATTTGCGACCGTAGAGGTGCACCACAGTGGTTTCATCATGCATGAGGTAGTGCGCATAGCCATGCAGTTCGAGCGCCGTCCTGCCGCCAACAACAACTGGATATTCGAGAAGGGTCTGAAGAGAGATAACGACCTGCTCCCAGCTCAAGGAGCCGCGTGGTCGGCGATAAACGCGCCGCGCCGGCTGTGCAAGCCAGCCAGCGGTGACATACTGGCTGCGCAGGGAGGTTGAATAGCCATGGCTCTGAAGCCACGACGCATCAACCAGAAGCCCCTCAGGGAGGCTCTGTTCAAGTTGGTTTAATTTTCCGTCTATTCGCTCAGTCATACTTAGTAAATTAGCGTATTTGTAAACTAAAATCTAGTTTGGAAATTCCTCTAAACGCTAAGTAATACTTAGCTATATGGCAATGTTATAAACTAAGGCTCTACTATCTATAAGGGCGAAAGGCCCCGCCCGCTCACTCCACCGTCACCGACTTGGCGAGGTTGCGCGGCTGGTCGACGTCGGTGCCGCGGATGACGGCGACGTGGTAGGCGAGGAGCTGCACCGGGATGGTGTAGAGGATCGGCGCCACGAACGGATCGACGGTCGGGATTTCGATGGCGGCCTCGGCGAGCGCGCCGAGGCGCGCGATGCCCTTGGCGTCCGACAGGAAGATCACCCGGCCGCCGCGCGCCTTGACCTCCTGCATGTTGGAGGCGGTCTTCTCGAACAGGTCGTCGTAGGGCGCGATGACGATGATCGGCACGTCCTTGTCCACCAGCGCGATCGGCCCGTGCTTCATCTCGCCGGCGGCGAAGCCCTCGGCGTGGATGTAGGAGATTTCCTTGAGCTTGAGCGCCCCTTCGAGCGCCACCGGATAGGCGGTGCCGCGGCCGAGGTAGAGCACGGTCTTGGCCTTCGCCACCTCGCCCGCCAGCTCCTTGATGCGCTTGTCGTGGTTGAGCACCTCGGCGGCGCGCGCCGGCACCTCGGCGATGGCGGTGGCGAGCTCGCCCTCGCGCGCCTTGCCGATGACGCCGCGGGCGCGCGCGGTCGCGAGCGCGAGCGAGGCCAGGACGACGAGCTGGGTGGTGAACGCCTTGGTCGAGGCGACGCCGATCTCGGGCCCGGCATGGGTGAGGAGAACGGCATCGGCCTCGCGCGCCATCGAGCTTTGCGGCACGTTGACGACGGCGAGCGTGCGCTGCTCGTGGGCCTTGGCGTAGCGCAATGCGGCGAGCGTGTCCGCCGTCTCGCCCGACTGCGAGATGTAGAGGCCGAGCGCGCCCGGCGTGAGCGGCGGGTTGCGGTAGCGGAACTCCGAGGCGACGTCCGCCTCGACCGGCAGCCGCGCCACCGATTCGAGCCAGTAGCGCGCGATCAGCCCGGCGTGGAACGAGGTGCCGCAGGCGACGACGCGGGCCGACGGAATCCTGGCGAGATCGAACGGCAGCTTCGGCAGCTCGACCGAGCCGGTGACGTAGTGGACGTAGGAGAGGAGCGTGTCGCCGATCGCCGTCGGCTGCTCGTAGATCTCCTTCAGCATGTAATGCGGGAAATTGCCCTTGCCGAGATCGGCGCCGATCTTGGCGACCTCCTGGACCGGCCGCTCGACGATGTTGCCGAGCGCGTCGCGGACGGTGAGACCTTTGGGCGTGATCGCGACCAAATCGCCGTCCTCGAGGTAGGCGATCCGGTGGGTCAGCGGCGCCAGCGCCACCGCGTCGGAGCCCAGGAACATCTCGCCGTCGCCGAAGCCGACCGCGAGCGGGCTGCCGCGCCGCGCGCCGACCACCAGCCCATGATGGCCCGAGAACACGATGGCCAGCGCGAACGCGCCCTCGAGATAGGCGACCGCCTTCGCCGCCGCCTCGATGGGTGGGAGGCCGTTGTTCAGCTCGCGGCTGATGAGATGGACGACGACCTCGGTGTCGGTCTGGCTGGTGAAGACGACGCCGCTCTCCTCGAGCTCGGCCCGGAGCGACTGGAAGTTCTCTATGATGCCGTTGTGGACGACGGCGACCCGACCGTCCGAATGCGGGTGCGCGTTGGCCTCCGACGGCGCGCCGTGGGTCGCCCAGCGGGTGTGGCCGATGCCGGTCGTGCCGTCGATCGGCTCGCGCTTCACCAGCAGGTCGAGGTCGCGGATCTTGCCTTCGCTGCGGCGCCGCTCGATGCGCCCGTTGACGAGGGTGGCGATTCCCGCCGAGTCGTAGCCGCGATACTCGAGCCGGCGCAGCGCCTCGATCAGGATCGGGCTCGCCTGCCGCGTGCCCGTGATGCCGACAATTCCGCACATGCTCGACTACTTCTTCTTCCGCGCCGGAAGGGCCGCTGTTTTCCTGGCGCGATAACGTCTGGCGCCACCCTTGATCTGGCGTTCCTCGGCGCGGGCGATCGCCAGCGCGTCGGGGGCGACGTCCTTCGTCACCACCGAGCCCGCGGCGACGACGGCGCCGTCGCCGACGGCGACCGGCGCGATCAGCGCGGTGTTGGAGCCGATGAACACGTTGCGGCCGATCCGCGTCCTATGCTTGCCGAAGCCGTCGTAATTGCAGGTGATGGTGCCGGCGCCGATGTTGGTGCCGGAGCCGATGCTGCTGTCGCCGACGTAGGAGAGATGATTGACCTTGGCGCCGGGGGCGACGGTCGATGCCTTGATCTCGACGAAATTGCCGATGTGCGCGCCGTCGCCGATCGCCGCGCCCGGACGCAGCCGCGCGAACGGGCCGACGCTCGCGTTCTTGCCGATCCTGGCCTCGACAATGTGGCAGAACGAATGAATCTCCGTGCCGGCGCCGACCGTCACCCCGGGGCCGAAGAAAACATGCGGCGCGATAACGGCGTCCACGCCGAGCCTGGTGTCGAAGGAGAGCCAGACGCTGTCCGGCGCGATCAGCGTGGCCCCCGCCTCCATCGCCGCCGCGCGGAGCCGCCGCTGCATGGCGGCTTCGGCGGCGGCCAACTCGGTGCGCGAGTTCACGCCGTGAAGCTCCTCCTCGGTTCCCTCCGCCACCGCGCAAGCGATGCCCTCGGCGCGGGCGATCGCCACAAGGTCGGTGAGATAGAACTCGCCCTTGGCGTTGTCTGAGCCGATCTTCGGCAGGAGCCGCCGCAGGACGTCACCGCGCACCGCCATCACGCCGGAGTTGCAAAGGCCGATGCGGCGCTCCTCGGGCGTGGCGTCGCGGTGTTCGCGAATGGCGACGAGAGCGCCCTCGCCGTCGACGATGAGGCGGCCGTAGGCGGCCGGATCGCGCGGCACGAACCCCAGCACCGCGATGCCGGCCGTCGCCAGCCGCGCCCGCAAGGCGCGCAGCGTCGCCGCCGTGATCAGCGGCTGATCGCCATAGGCGATCAGGATGTCGCCCGCGAAACCGTCGAGCGCCGGCAGCGCCGCCCGGACGGCGTCCGCCGTGCCGCGGGGCTTGCGTTGGATCGCGATCGCGGCGGGAGCGACCGCCGTCGCCGCCGTCGCCATTTCCGGCGCCAGCACCACGGCGAGACGCTCCGGCTTGAGCGCCCGCGCCGCGGCAAGGACGTGCAGAATGAGCGGCCGGCCGGCGATCTTATGCATGACCTTGGGCAGGGACGAACGCATGCGCGTGCCCTGCCCCGCGGCCAGGACGACGACGGCAAGAGGGAAACGAGTGCGCCTCTGGGAGCGGGCGGCTGCTAACATTCTGTTGATTTGCTCAACGACGGCCACGAGCGTCAAATGCTTGGCGGGAACCTGCCACAACGGGCCGCGCAAGTCCAAGTCAACTGTTGTTTCCGAAGGTTTCACCGAGATTGACCGCGCGCCGCCCCTCCCCACCGCATGCCGCCCGATCGCTGCGCGTCCGACCGCTTCGCGCATTGGTGCTCGACCTCGATGGAACGCTTGTCGATACCGCTCCCGGATTGACGGAGGCGCTCAACCAGGCGCTCGCCGAAGCGGATCGATCGCCGCTCGCGCTTGCCGACGTCAAGGCGATGATCGGCGACGGCGTGGACATCCTCGTCGAGCGCGCGGCGCTGGCGACCGGCGGCCCGTTTCCCGCCGAGCGCCTCGCCACGACCGTCGCGCGCTACCGCGCGCTGATGCGCGACGCCCCGCTGCCCACCGTCTTTCCCGGCGTCCGCGCGGCGCTCGGCGATCTCAACGAGCGCGGCGTGAAGCTCGCCGTCTGCACCAACAAGCCCGAGGCCGCCGCCCGCGAGATCCTCGATCGGACGCAGTTGATCGCCTTTCTCGATACCGTGGTCGGCGCCGATGAGGCGCCCCTCAAGCCCGACCCGACGATGGTGCGCCTCGCGCTTGCCGAACTCGACGTCGAATCGCCCGATGCGGCGCTGATCGGCGATTCGGAGGTGGACGTCGCGACGGCGCGCGCCGCGGGCCTGGCGGTGGTGCTGCTCGGCTACGGCTATGTCCGCGGAATGCTGGCGGACGCGGGCGCCGATGCGACCGCGGAGGATTTCGGCGGGCTTCCCGCCGCCCTCGGCACCATAGGCTTCCGTATTAGGGGCTTCCGTATCGGCGGTTAGCGCTTGAGCTCGGCGATGGTGCGGGTCGCCCCATTCTCGCGCGCCTCGGCGCGAACGAGGTGGAGGACCAGAGTGCCGAAATCGATGGATGCCATGAACCGGACCGGCACCAGCGGCATGTCCGGCGTCAGCCGGGCGACCCAAATCGTCGGCGGCGTGCTGCTGTCGTCGCCCCACTGCTGGGCGTTGCGGCGGCGCTTGCTGAAGCCGGAGATGCGCTCGATGGCGATCCGGCACGACAGCGCCGGCCCCGCGTAGGCCGAGACATGGCTCGGCATCAGCGATGTCGGTCCGCCGCCGTCATGGACGACGAGATCGTAGCGGCGCTTGCCGTCGAACACCGGGACACGGCGCTCGCAGGCGCCGTCGCGCGCCGATGCCGTAAGCGCGGCGACGGAGGCCGCGACCGGATCCATCGCGCCGGCGGGGAGCGAGTCGGGCAGCTCGTCCTCGTCGCCATCGCTGCGGGCCGCCGACGGCTCCGCAGGCTCGCGCTCGACCGCATAGCGGCCGCGCCCCATGAACCGCAGCGTGGTGCGCCGCGGCTTGCCGCGCCACTCGGTCACAGTGTCGAATCGGACGGGCGCCAGCCCCGACGGCAGCGGCGAGGACGACGCGAGCCCGCCCTCCGAGGTCAGGTGGGTGCGCCAGGCGAAGAGCCTGCCGACAAGCCCACGGGTGCCGCCCTCGACCGCGACGCCATAGGCCTTGGGATCGAGCCCGAGCGTCACGTCGAAGCCGAAGGCGTAGAAGCCCCCGACATAGGCGTCGTAGCGGAGCGTCAAGGCGCGGGTTTCTTCGGCCAGCGCGGCGGAGCCGGCGTCGGCGCCCCAACTAGGGCCGGGCATGCCGAGGACAAACGCGACGGCAACGGCCGCCAACGCTGCGCCGCAAGAACGGCTCGATACGGCAGCGGGGTCGGGCACCATCGCTCCCTCCTGCACCCACTATAGGCCCATTAACCGCCGCCGATGGGGCGCTTTCGCGGCAAGAAATGGCGCCTTTCCAGGCCTTTCTTGACAGGAGAAGCGGCCGGCCCGTATATCAGCCTCCTTCCGATCCTTGGCGTTACGGACCGGCAAGGGCGCTTAGCTCAGCGGGAGAGCACTGCCTTCACACGGCAGGGGTCGCAGGTTCAATCCCTGCAGCGCCCACCATCCGTTTTCCCCGTCCACGGCCCGCTCAGGCCCGAATGCGCTTCTTCTCGGTCAGCACGAGATAGAGCGAACTCATCACGATCAGCGCCATGCCAGCGAAGCTCCACGGCCCGGGTATTTCCCCGAACAGGAGATAACCGAGCGCGGCCGAATAGACGATGCGCGAGTAGTCGAGCGGCACCAGCGCCGTCGCGTCGCCCTGGGTGAAGCCGTGCGTGATCATGCTCTGCCCGACGATCCCGAGAAAACCGACGACGACCAGCAGTGCCATCTCGGGCACCGTCGGCGTGACCCAAAGGAAAAGCGTGGGCAGCAGCGCAAACACGGTGTTCCAAACACCGTAATAGAACATGATGACGCGGGTCGGCTCGGTTCTGGCCAAGCTCTTGATGCCGAGCACGACCAGCCCGCCGAACAGGGCACCGGTGGCGCCGATCACCGCCGAGGGCTCGAAACCGGACGTGAACGGGCGGGCGTACAGCAGAATTCCAAAGAAGCCGACGACCGCCACGACGGATCGGCGCCAGCCGGCGATCTCGCCGAGAAACATGAACGCCAGCGGCATCATGAACAGCGGCCGCGAAAATTGCAGCGCCATCGAATCGGCAAGCACCATATGGGTGATGGTCCAGAAGAAGCAGGCATTGCCGATCGCCCCGCTCGAGCCGCGGAGGAAATGCATGCCGAGCCGCCTGGTGCGGAAGGGCTCCATCGGAGCGCGCGCAAAGAGCGGAAGCACGAAGAGGAATCCGATCAGGGAACGGAAGAACAAGATTTCGAAGCTCGACAGGCGCGTGCCGAGAAACTTCACCACCGTGGCCATGACGACCAGGGTCAGCGAGCCCAACGAGACCAAGGCCGCACCCCGCGCCGTCGGCGTCATCGCGCTCCACCGCGCCTCGGCGGCGGCGCGCGGCTGCGCCAGAAAAATCCCGAGCGAGAGGGAGGGCATCTTGGATTCCCGATCGCTCTCCATGTCCCGCGATGTCCCGCGCCCCCGTTTCGACCTGCCGGAAGTTTAACACCGGATGGGTCGGCACCTACGGTTTCCGAAGCGGCGCCCCTTCGACGGGGATGCTCACGGGCGGCTCAAGCCGGTAAGATGGCCGTACCGTCCGGATCCGAAGCATCCGGACGCTCGAACGGATCATGAGCACGGAACGACACCCTCCCCTCGACGAACGGCCTGATCTCGAATTGGGCGTCGCCCACCATCGCGCCGGTCGACTCGATGCAGCGCGGGCGTGCTACGAGCGTGCGCTGACGGCGAATCCCGGGAATGTCCAGGCCTTGGATCTGCTGGGCGTGGTTCATGCATTTCAGGGACGTGCCGAAGAGAGCATTGTCGCCCTGCGCCGCGCCGTCGATCTTGCGCCGGACTTCGCCCCTGCCCTCAATCACCTCGGCCTCGTGCTCAAAAGCCGCAAGAGGCTGGACGATGCCGTCTCCTGCTTTCGCCGGGCTATCGCCGCCGCGCCGCATCTGGCGGAAGCGCACGTCAATCTCGGCACCGCACTGCTCGAACAGGGCCGGCCGGACGACGCCATCGCCAGTTTTCGGAAAGGCATCGAGGCCTCGCCGAATTCGGCGGTCGCCCACAACAATCTCGGGACGGTGCTGTTCGGAATCGGAAAGATCGGAGACGCGCTCGCGTCGTTCCGCCGTGCCGTCGCTCTCGATCCCCATTACGCGGAAGCGCATCGCAACCTCGGTCGTGCCCTGGACAGTCTTGGCATGAGCGGCGAAGCGGAGGGCTCCTACCGCCACGCGATAACGATCAATCCGCGCTACGTGGAGGCGCACAAGAACCTCGGCGAGATGCTTGCCAATTCAGGACGATACGACGAATCGGCCACGCACTTTCGCCGCGCACTGGAGCTCGAACCCGCCTATGCCGATCTCGAGCACAAGCTCGGGATCGCGCTGGCGCGCAATTCACGGCGCGAGTCGCGGACCGAAGCGCCGCAGCATTTTGCGAAGGCGGAAGCTTTGGCGCGCGCGACGATCGAGTCCACGCCGGACGACTCCAATGCCTGGGAAACGCTTGGAAACGCGCTGCTGCGACTCGGGCGTACCGACGATGCCTTCGCGGCGCGGGTGCGGGCGGCGGCAATCGTTCGCAATCCCGGCCCGGGGATGTTCGACCACCTGGCGACGTTTCGCCGCACCTCGAAGAGCAAGCTCGATCACGACATCGAGCAAATCCGCCATCTCGGCAAACAGGGCGTATTGAAAGCCGCGGACGAGGTCGCCCTTCTCGCCGCCTACGAGATGGTCCGCGAACGCCTTCCCGAGCCCGAAGGCGGCGCGCGGCTGGTCGAGCTCGATGCCCCCAGCCGGCGCCTGATCGGCGACACCTATAACCGGCTGTGGCATGTGGCCGACGCCCCGGACTTGGCCGGCGGTGCCGTCAACCCGGCTCTCGACCGGACTGCGATCGAGGCTAGTTACCGGAAGCGGGCGCCGGGAATCGCCTGGCTCGACGGCCTGCTCACGCCCGAAGCCCTGGCATCGCTCCGGACATTCTGTCTCGAGTCGACGGTCTGGTTCGCCGATACTTACGCCAATGGCTATCTCGGCGCATTCGCCGAGGATGGCTTCGTGTGCCCCCTCCTTCTCCAGATCGGCCGCGAGCTGCCGCAGCGCCTGCCGGGCATCTTCGGCAACCATCCGCTGCTCAAGGTGTGGGCTTTCAAGTACGGGGCGAACCCGGACGGTATTGCGCTTCATGCCGACTTCGCCGCGATCAACGTCAACTTCTGGATCACACCCGACGAAGCGAACCTTGACAGCGAATCGGGCGGCCTGATCGTCTGGGACAAGGAAGCGCCGGCGGATTGGGACTTCAGTACCTACAACCTCGACCAACGGGCGATGACGCAACACCTCGCGGAATCCGGCGCCACGGCCCACCGAGTCCCTCATCGGCAAAACCGCGCCGTGATCTTCAATTCGGATCTCATCCACCGTACCGACGAGATTCGCTTCCGTCCCGGTTATGAGAATCGGCGCATCAATGTGACGTTTCTCTACGGCGAGCGCACCGGCCGGATTTAAGATTTTCCTCACCAAGCGGTAAGACGGCAAACCTCACCGAATTGTGAAAAAGAAGCGGGCGTGAACCCTCCCCTTTTTATTTACAGTCCTCGCATCGAATTTCGCTTCTTTGGGGGAATACATGTCCTTCGGTGTGTCTGCCAAAGTCGCGGTTATGGCCGCGGCGATTTGCCTCGGCGCGTGCGCGAACGTCAACCAACCGACTGCACAGGCGTCGCGGGCGAACCATCACCGCGCTCCCGCACTCGCCGTGGCTCTCAACGACAAAGCCATCGCCTGGGCCTCGGAGGGCAACTACACCCGCGCGCTCGCGGCCTACGACGAAGCCATCCGCATCGACCCCGACTACGCGACGGCGTTCAACAACCGCGGCTCGGTTCATTACAGTCAGGGGCGGTACGAGCAGGCCATTGCCGATTACGACGAAGCGATCCGCATCGACACGAATTACGCCGCGGCCTTCAACAACCGCGGCACCGCGTTCTACTTCCTGAAGCAGTACGACCGGGCAATCCTCGAGTTCAGCCAGGCGATCCGCCTCAATCCGGGATATTCCGTCGCCTTCGATAACCGCGCCAACGCCTACAGCGCGAAGGGCGACACCGATCGCGCGATTGCCGACTACACTGCGGCCATCCAAATCATGCCGACCTTCGTGACCGCCGTCGTCGAGCGCGGCAATGCGTATCTCGCAAAAGGAGACGGCGAGAAGGCCCTGGCGGACTACAGCGAAGCGATTCGCATCAAGCCGGATTACGCCGCATCGTACAACCAGCGCGGCAACGCCTATTTCGCGGGAAAAGACTACGATCGGGCGATCGCCGACTACAACGAAGCCATTCGCCTCGATCCGACCGACGCCGTCACGTTCTACAATCGCGGCAATGCCTATAAGGCGAAGGGCGACACCGACCGCGCCACGGCCGACTACACCCAATACCTGCAGCTCCAGTCGCAGCCTGCGGGCAGCCAGTCCGGCCCTGCGCAACGCGAGGCATAAGCCGCCGCCGAACGGCTATACCGGCGCGACTACCGCCGCCCTCAGCCCGAAGGGATCGATGCCCAGCCGTTCCGCGAGGCGGCTATTTATCCGTCTCGACGCGCGCGCTGACGATCTTGTCGGGGTTCGACGGCGGCTCGCCGCGCTTGATCTTGTCGACGTTTTCCATGCCTTCGATCACGGTGCCCCACACGGTGTATTTGCCATTGAGGAACGGCGCCGGCTGAAAGCAGATGAAGAACTGGCTGTCGGCGCTGTCGGGCGAGGACGAGCGCGCCATGCCGACGGTTCCACGCGCGAACGGCGCATCGGAGAACTCCGCCTTCAGCTTTTGCCCCGAGCCGCCCATGCCGGTTCCCGTCGGATCTCCGGTCTGCGCCATGAAGCCTTCGATCACCCGATGAAAGACGACACCGTTGTAGAATCCCTGCTGGGCAAGTTCCTTGATGCGCGCCACATGGTGAGGAGCCAGGTCGGATCGGAGCAGGATGACCACCGGCCCAGTGGTGAGCTCAAGCACGAGCCGCTCGGCTGCCGACGCAGGAGTAGTCCCGCCCATCACACCGGCAAACGCGATAACGCAGCAGAGCGTAGAGACGAACGATTGCATGATGACCTTTCCTCGACGGAGACTTCTTCGTTTGAGAGAGCCTTAATCTAGCACAGCCGCAGCGCCCGCCAATCGGGGCCAACCGAAACCGCACGTGTCGAACCCGACCCCGGTTCCGCTCGAACGATCCAAAGCCCGTCGCGGGGAAACGCACGCCAATGTCCATGCTCGGAATCGAACCGGCGGGACGCCCGAAGTTTACACGCTTTTGGATGCCCGCTTGCCAGTCCAGTCCGGCGCGCCGCCGCCCGACTTCAGCTTGCGGGCGTCCTTCACCAGTTCCTTGATGGCGCCGGTGATCGGTAGCGACAGCCCGGCCTTGTCGGTCATCTGGGTGACGATCTGCATATCCTTGAGCGCCCAGGTGAAGGTAATCATGTCCCAGTCGTTGAGCGCCGCCGAACTGCCGGAGCTCATCAGAAGCGCCTCGCGGAGCTTGGGCAAACTGATCCCGGCGCTCTCGGCCAGGCGCCCGGCCTCCATCAGAGCGACTCCGTTCACCCATAGCAGCATGTTGTTCATGGTTTTGGCGACTTGGCCATGACCGACATCGCCGACATGGACGATGTCCGACGAGAAGGTGCCATAGACCGGACGGCCGCGCTCGACAACCTCCTTCTTACCGCCGAACAATGCGAGCAGCGTTCCGTCATCGGCGGCCCAGCCGCCGCGGCAGATCGGCGCGTCGAGCACATCGGAGCTCTTTGCGCGCACGATCTCATCGAGCTTCTTCGCGGTGTCGGGGGCGACGGTCGACGACACCGCGACGATGGTACCCGGCTGCAACCCTTCCATCAGGCCGTTCTTGCCGGTCGTCACTGCCATCGCCTCGTCGTCGAAGCCAACCGCAATGATGATGAACCGCGAAATCCTGGCGACGTCCGCAGCGGTTGCAGCACCCTGCGCGCCAAGAGCCTCCGCTTTCTTAATCGCATCGGGGTTGAGATCCGCAACCGTGACGGGATAACCGCCCTTGACGAGGTGCCGCACCATCGCGAGCCCCATGCGTCCGGGGCCGATCAGTCCGATCCGTTCCTTTGCCATTGCATCCCTCTCCTACTCGAATGTGATCAAACGTTCTGCGCGCGCGCCGGCCGGCGCAAATACTGCACGGCCAGGAAAAGGCCCAGGAGCACAACCCCGAGCGCGTCGCTTTTCCACCCTGGAAAGATCAATGCTGCCGCCGCAGCCAGCGCGATGGCGCGCTCCCACCACGCCAGCGGCCCCCGGAACATGCCTTCGAGCCCGATCGAGGCAATGAACACACCGAGCGCCGAGAACACCGCCGCCTCGGCAATCTCGCCGGGCGAGCCGAGGGTCAGCAGCGCGGGCCGGTACACGAACATGAACGGCACGATGAAGGCGACGAATGCGACGCGGGTCGCGGCAAGGCCGGTCTTTATGAACGGGCTTCCGGCAAGGCCGGCGGCCGCGACGGAGGCCAACGCATCAGGTGGCGTCAGTACCGCCAGCGACGAGAAGTACATGACGAAGAAATTCGACAACACGATGGCGGTCGGCCCGGTTACGCCGCCGTCGGCCGTGAGAAAGGTCTGCAACATCGGGATCGTGACCGCGACCTGAACGATGTAGGCGACCGACGGCGGCACGCCCGCGCCGAGCAGCAGCGACACGATCATGGTCAGGATCAAGCCGGTCAGCAGCGTTCCCGCCATGGCGCTCGCGCCTTGAGCGAGCTTGAGACCCACGGAGGACAGCTCGAACGCGCCGACGATCATCCCCGCGGCGGCGGTGGCGATCGCCACGAGGACGGCGCCCTTGGCGCCAGCCTCCAGCGCCGCGAGAATCGCGCGCGGCCCCATCCGCGTGCCGCGCCGCAACCACGAGACGGCGATCACTGACAGGATGGCGAAGGCCGCTCCGTACTGCGGCGAGAAGTCGAGCGACATCAGGGTCACGAGGACGCCGACCGGGGCGAGCAAGTGACCGCGCTCGCGGAAGCTCCGCTTCCAGTCGGGCATTTCCGACGGCTCGAGGCCGCGGATGCCGTACCGCACGGCCGTCCAGTGAACGGTGCAGAACACGCCGAAGAAATAGAGGATGGCCGGGATCACGGCGTACAGCGCAACCGTCGAATAAGAAACGCCGATGAACGACGCCATGATGAAGGCGACGGATCCCATCACCGGCGGCATGATGACCCCACCGGTGGATGCCGCTGCCTCGATCGCTCCAGCCATATAGGCGGGGAACCCAAGGCGTTTCATCATCGGAATGGTGATAGGGCCGACCGTCAGCACGTTGGCCGGCGCGCTCCCCGAGATGGTGCCGTGGAAGGCGCTGGCGATCACCGCGACCTTCGCCGGCCCGCCGCGGTAGTGCCCGACCAACCCGGTCGCGAAGTCCATGATGAAGCCGCCGAGGCCGCTCTTCTCCAGGAACGCGCCGAAGATCACGAACGGCGCGATGTAGCTCGCCGAGGCCCCGAGCGGCACGCCGAAGATGCCGCCGAGGCCGAGGTACTGCTCATCGACCTGCGTGGCGAGGTCAAAGCCGGCGTGTCCGAAGATGCCGGGAAGGCCCGGAATGAACAGGTAGATGAGGAAGACCAGAGTGATGGCGGACAGCGCCGGGCCGGCGACGCGGCGGCACAGCTCCAGCAGGGCGATCGTGAACGCCGTGCCGAGAACCAGCTCCGTGGGCGTCACGTCGGTGACGAACTGGAAGCGCTCACCGGTGAGGTAGGTGTAGTGATCGAGCAGGTAGGCGAGCGGCGCGAACGTCGCCACGGCAAGGATCACCGTGCCGAGCGCCGCAACCGCCGAGCCCCATCGGCCGGTGAACGACTTCGGCGTTGAATAGAGCAGTAGGATCAACGCCGAGGCGAAGCCCAAGTGGACGCCGCGTTGGATTAGCGCGTCGTAGTTTCCGAACAGCGCCGTGTACATCTGGAAGAGAGCCATTGCGATCGCGACCCAACGCGCCGCCACGGCCCGGCCTTCCCGCAGCCAAAATTCCGCCATGTCAGAAACTCCATCTCGGACGGAGGAAACCGTCACCCCTCCGCCCGACCCCGAGCGCTATTTCGCCCAGCCACGTTCGCGAAAGTACCGGAGCGCTCCCGGATGAATCGGGATGCCGGAGGTCTCGGCGAGCTCAGGCACCTTGAACAACCGGAAAGACGGCTCGGCTGGGGTGATCTTGTTCCAGTTCTCGGCCACCGCCTTGACGATATCGTAGGCCTGCTGATCGCTGATCGCGTTCTTGTTGGCAACGATGAGGTTCCGGTTGGCGAGCGTGTCGACCTGATTCTCGAGGTTCTCGTAGATGCCCTTCTTGAGCGGGAATTTCTTCTCGATGAAGCTCGGGTCCGCCTTGCGCAGCGTATCCATGACGTCGCGCGGCAATTGGATCAGGCGCAGATGACGAGATTGGGCGAGCTCGATGAACGGGCCGTACCAGTCGCTCGGCGCATAAAAAAGCGCGTCGATGTGGCCGTCCTTGAACTGCTCGACGGCGTCACCGACCTGCAGGTAGCTCTGGTGCACCTGCTTCTCGATCCCAGTCATCTTGTAAATCCGGCGCGACAGCGTGTTGATCGTGAATCCCACCGGCCCCGAATTCACCTTGTGACCGGCGAGGTCCTTGAACGCCTTGATGTCGGAATCGGCGGGCACGATGATCGCGACGTTGAACGCGTGGAGCGCAAGCAGTTGAACGAGATCCGGCAACTTGTTCTTGAAGGGTGCATGGCCCTCGATGCCGGCGACGGCATCGTTCGAAAGAGTGATCCCGATCTGGGTCTTGCCGGTGCCGACGGAAATGACGTTGCCGGTGCCGCCGCCGGGAACGAGCGAGATCTCGCCGATCCCGGGGACCTTCTCGATGACCTGAGTGAGCGCCACGCTCACCGGATACTGCGAGCCGCCCTGGCGGCCGGTCGCGAACTTGAGATTCTCGGCCGAGGCCGCGCCGGCGACGAGAACCGCGGCCAGCACCAGTGCGGCGAATTGGATATGACGGATCATGATGATGCCTCCGTGTTTTTTTCCGGCTGTCGACCTTAACAGCGATTCTTGTGCCGGGCAGGTATTAATAGGGTCTGCGCGCCACGAGCGACAGCTAGGCCGCTTGTGGCGCCAGGGAATCAGTTGAGGCCGTACAGGGCGCGCGCGTTATCGCCGAGGATCTTGTCGACCACCGCCGTCGGAAGCTGGCCGTTGGTCTTGAGGAGCCGCAACGCCTCGATCTCGCTCGAGGTGTCGTTGTGGCCGTAGTCGGTGCCCACCACGAGGTTGTCCGAACCGACGAGGTCGACGACCTGCTTGAGATCGTCCGTCACCTGTACCGCGACGTACATACGGTTGTCCTTGAGGATGGTCGACGAGAGCCGCTTGCCGCGCCGCTTGAAGCGCAGCCCGAGGTCGTTGAGCACGTAAGGCAGCCACTGGCTCGACACCTCGACGAAGCCCCACCGCGTCTTCGGGAAGCGCGCCGGGATGTCGTTCCACAGGAGCTCATGGAACGCGCTGACCACCGACAGCTTGAAGCGGCTGAAGCCGCTGTCGCCGGCGAAGAAGTCGTGCACCTGGAAGGCGCCGGTGCCGGAGTGTAGGCACAGCGGCAGGTCGAGGTCGCCGGCGATCTCCCACAGCGGATTGAAATACGGATCGCTTAGGCGCCGCTCGCACTCGAGCCCACGCATGAAGATGCCGCAGGCGCCATTGTCCTTCGCCCATTCCATCTCGGCGCGGACTTTGTCCATGGAGTAGAGCGGCGGGCAGACCACCCACGGCAGACGACCGCTGCCCTTCTTGGATATCTCGGCAAGCCAGCGGTTGTAGGCCTTCGTCAGCGCCAGCTCGCAGTCCACATTGAGCGTAAGCGGGCGCAGGAAGATGGTCGGGTACAGCACCTGGACGTCGATCTTGAGCTCGTCCATATGCTTGAGCCGCGCGGTGATGTCCTTCATCTCACGCGATTCCTGGGCCGTATCGAGGCCGACGTTGGCCTCCTTCGGCTGCAGACGGTTGTCGATGACCCAGTACTCTTTCTGGACGTTGCCGGAGGTGGCCGTCCGCTCCTCGCGGCCGTAGACGATGAGCGGCGTGTACTTCTTGTGGATCGCCTCGATGAACTCCCAAGTGTAGGGATTCTCCAGCACGTGGGCATCGGAATCGATCGTCTTGGCAACCATGGTCACACTCCGGATGGGCGGCGGCCACGCCGCACGAAATAAGGAAGAGGATTGGTCGGCGTCACCGTAAAAGCGGCGCACCCCCCTGTAAATTTAGAATTTAGTATATATCAGGTAAAATTGTTTTTAACCTCCGGACCGACCCATGAACCTCGATTCCGTCGATCTCCGAAAGCTGCGGGCGCTCTATCTCACCGCCAAGCACGGCAGCTTGCGGCGCGCGGCCGCGCGACTCAACCTCACGGTGCCCGCCGTCTCGTTCAAGATACGACGACTGGAGGAGGATCTCGGCGTCGAGTTGTTCCAGCGGCTGCCCAACCGGCTCGTCCTGACGCAAGCGGGCGAGAGCTTCGTGGCCGAGGTGGAGGCGATTTTCGATCGCGTCGAGAAGGCGTTCGGAACGCTCTCCTCCAGCGCCTCGCCGGCCGGACGCCTCACGGTGTCGATCGGCAGCGACGTCGCCTGGTATTTCGCGCCCAAGATCAGCGCCTTCATGAAGCGCTTCCCAGCGGTCGAGCTCAGCCTGCAAATTCACAAAGCCTCGGAGACGCTCGACCTGCTGACCGAGGGCACGGTTGACGTGGGCGTGAACAGCTTCTCGAAAGTGCCGAATGCGCTACGGTGCGAAACCATCGTGCGCACCACGATGTCGCTCGCCTGCGCGCCCGACCATCCGCTCCTGCGGCGGAAGATGCCGCGTCTCGAGGACATCGCCCGGCATAAGCTTCTTGTCCTGCCGCGGCATTCGACGACGCGCAAAATGATCGACCGCACGTTCGTCGATGCCGGCCTGAAGCCGCGCGGCTTCATCGAATCGGGCAATTGCCTGACGGCGCGGGCCTTCGCCGAGCGCGACGTCGGTCTGGCGATCGTTCACACGCTGTGCGCTCGGCATGAGCCGAGTATGCGACTCAGCTACGTCGATCTCGGCTCGATGTTCGGCAAGATCGATATCTCCGCCGTCTATCGGAAAGGCATGGTCTCGCCGGCGCGCGATCGCCTGCTGGAGGAAATGGCGAGCCCGTAGCTCGCGCGGGATCAGGCTCCTCACGCCCGCGCTTCGTCGCGGGCAGGCACACCGTCGCCTTCGAGAATCCGCGCGACAGTCCGCCGGTCGCGCATGGCCGATGAATCGCGCCGTGTTGAAGATGGCCCCGTTGACGACGACCGCGGCCGTGAGGTGCCAGCGCTCGACGAGACTCGGCACCATGGCGAGGCGCGTCGCCGTGTTGAACGCCGCGAAGATGCCGAGCAGCAACGTCGGCGTGATGACGACGGTCGGGAAGAGATCGGCAAACGCGAGCAACCCGAGCCAGGTGCCCGATTGGGTCAATTCCCAGGTCAGTCAGCCAAGCGCGATGCGCTGCGTCCAGCCACCGACCAGCGAAAGGGCTGCTCCGAGCGTGAAAATCAGCTAATTCCGGTGCCTGAGCGCGGCAATCATGGCGGAATCGGCGAAGCGGGCCATGATGCGGCGGATCTCCTGGATGCGTGGAACCGATAGCAGCGGTCGTGGGGCTTGCCCGTCAGGCGCTTCCACTATATCGCCTAGGACGAATCCTGCGAACAGCCGCCGAGTGTCTTCGATGCCGCCCGTTCCCACGTCCGCCGCGCGCTTCCTGCCCGACGTGATTGCTGCGGTCGAAGCGGCGTCGGCGAGGATCCTGGCGATCTATCGCAGCGGCTTCACGGTCCGGACCAAGGCCGATGCGAGCCCGGTGACCGAAGCCGACGAAGCGGCCGAGCGGATTCTGCTGCCGCGGCTCGCCGCCCTCCTGCCGGGCGTACCGACGATCTCGGAGGAAGCGCAGGCCGGTGCGGGCGCGCTCAGCGCCGGAGGCGCGCGCTTCTGGCTCGTCGATCCGCTCGACGGCACCAAGGAATTCGTTGCCAAGCGCGACGACTTCACCGTGAATGTCGCACTGATCGAGGATGGGCGGCCGGTGCTGGGCGTCGTATCGGCGCCGGCGCATGGGCTCCTGTTTGCCGGCGCGGGGACCGGCACGGCGCACGGCGGAACAATGGGGAGCGCGTTGCGGCCAATCGCTGCGCGGATTCCGCCAAAGGACGGCATCGTCGTCCTCACCAGCCGCTCCCACGAGAACAGCCGGCGGGTGACCGACTACCTTGACGGCATGATTGTCGCCGAGCGTCTTCTGATCGGCAGCTCTCTCAAGTTCTGCCGCATCGCCGAAGGTGCTGCGGACCTTTACCCGCGTTTCGGCCAAACCAGCGAGTGGGACACCGCCGCCGGACACGCGGTTCTGGAAGCGGCGGGTGGATCGGTGACGACCCTGGACGGATCGCCGCTTGGCTACGGCAAGAAGAGCTTCCTCAACGACGGCTTCATCGCCCGCGGACGCGTAGCGCCGTGAGCGGAACGCACCGGATATGCACGGCCGGCGACGAAGCGATCGCCGAGGCCGCACGTTTGATTCGAGACGGCCATCTCGTCGCGTTCCCGACCGAAACGGTTTACGGCCTTGGCGCAAGCGCCATGAACGACGCTGCGTGCGCCGCCATCTTCGCCGCAAAAGGCCGGCCGCGATTCAATCCGCTCATCGTTCATGTCGACGATGCCGACACCGCGGCCAAGCACGTTATGTTCACACCGGCGGCAGAACGCTTGGCGCGCGTTTTCTGGCCCGGACCGCTGACGCTGGTCCTGCCGCGCCGTCCCGGTTGCAGGCTCTCGCTCCTGGTATCGGCCGGGCTCGACACCGCGGCGGTGCGGAGCCCGGCGCACCCGGTCGCGCGGGCTCTTCTCGCCCAGGCCGGCATGCCGATCGCGGCACCGTCGGCCAACCGTTCGGGCGCCGTAAGTCCGACAACCGCCGAGCATGTGTCGGTATCGCTCGGCGACGGCGTCGACCTGATCCTCGACGCCGGTCCGTGCGAGGTTGGAATCGAATCGACGGTGATCGATCTTTCGACGATCGAACGGCCCGTGCTTCTCCGCCCCGGCGCGATAACCCACGCCCAGATCGAAGGCGTGCTGGGGCGGTCGGTGGCGCGCACCGTCATAGCCGCCGGCGACGACGACGTCGGGCTCGCCTCGCCAGGACTTCTCGCCCGCCACTATGCGCCCGGTCGGCCGATGCGCCTTAAGGCGCGCGAGCAACGCCCTGGTGAGGCTTTGCTGGCGTTCGGCCCCGATGCGCCATCGGGGCCGGGCATTCTCAACCTGAGCCTCAGCGGCGATCTTGCCGAAGCGGCCGCCAACCTGTTCCGGATGTTGCGCGCTCTGGACCAGCCCGCTTACCGCGTCATCGCCGTGATGCCGATCCCGGACGACGGTCTCGGCGAGGCGATCAATGACCGTTTGACGCGCGCCGCGACGCCCGCCTGAGCGATTGCGCGTCCGCTGCGTGCGGGATTTAATCGCAGCAACATACATCGGGAGAGCGTTATGGAACCGCACGCGGCAATCGCCGCCATCCGCCAAGTCGTCGGCGCCAAGGGCATGATCGAAGATGCGTCCGCGATCGCCCCCTACGTCAATGATCAACGCGATCTGTTCCATGGCAATGCCGTCGCAGTGGTCCGTCCGGCGAGCACCGAAGAGGTCGCGGACGTGGTGCGCATCGCCGCCGAGGCACACCTCCCGGTGGTCCCGCAGGGCGGCAATACCGGACTGGTCGGCGGTTCGGTTCCGCCTGCCGGCGGCCGCGGCATCGTGCTCAGCCTCGCCCGCATGAACCGCATCCGTGCGCTGGATGCGATCAACAGCACGATGACCGTCGAGGCCGGCTGCATCCTGAAGGATCTGCAGGACGCGGCGCGCAATGCCGGCCGGCTATTTCCCCTCAGCCTCGGCGCCGAAGGAAGCTGCATGATCGGCGGCAATCTCTCCACCAACGCTGGCGGCGTCGGCGTCCTGCGCTACGGCAATGCCCGCGATCTGGCGCTGGGCCTCGAAGTCGTGCTGGCGGATGGACGGATATGGAACGGGCTGCGGGCGCTTCGGAAAGACAACACCGGTTACGATCTCAAGCAGCTCTTCATCGGCGGCGAGGGCACACTCGGTATCGTCACCGCCGCCGTACTTAAGCTGTTCCCGTTTCCGGCGACGCGGGAGACCGCATTCCTGGCCGTTCCGAACGTCGCCACGGCACTGTCTCTGCTGACGGAGGCCCGCGCGGCGACGGGCGACGCGGTATCCGCGTTCGAGCTCGTGCCGCGGCTCGGCATCGAACTGGTCGTAAAGCATTTCCCTGGAATCCGCGCGCCGCTGGACAGCGCCTCGCCATGGTACGTCCTGATCGAGTGGACATCGCCGGAGGCAGGCGACGGGCTCAAGCGCCGCACAGAGGGGTTTCTCGAAGGCGCGTTCGCCAAAGGACTCGTCACCGATGGAGCCCTCGCCGCGAGCAACGCTCAGGCCAACGCGCTCTGGCACATTCGAGAGATTCTGCCGGAGAGCCAGACCCGCGAAGGCGGTTCGATCAAGCACGACGTCTCGGTGCCGGTGTCGCGCGTTCCCGAGTTCATCGAGCGCGGAACGAAGGCACTCGAATCGGCGCTCCCGGGCTGCCGCCCGTTCGCCTTCGGACACGTCGGCGACGGCAACATCCACTTCAATGTCAGCCAGCCTGTCGGCGCCGACAAGAACGTGTTTCTCAGGGAATGGGACCGGCTCAACCGGATCGTTCACGACCTGGTCAGCGACCTCGGCGGCTCATTTTCCGCCGAGCACGGCATCGGCGTTCTGAAGAAAGGTGAGCTTCGCCATTACCGCTCGGCCGTGGAACTGGAGCTGATGAGCCGCATCAAAGCGGCGCTCGATCCCGCCGGCATCATGAACCCGGGGAAGATTCTTTAGGCCGGTGTTTTCCAGGCCCGTATTACCCTTCGCCGCATCCCCATGAGTTGTTACAGGCCGCGCAAAAAAATCGTCCGATGTGGCGTGGCGCGCGTGTCAAAACACAGGGCGAAAATTTTCCAAGGAACTGGGTTTTTGATTGCATTGGGGGGTGATTTGCCCCAAATAGCCCCCTTAGCCAAAACCCGTTTTTCTCCTCGGTGGAGGGAGTGGAATGCCGCGTAAGATGTCCGCTCGGAAGTCCGACGTTGTGGTTGCACTTGGCCAGGTCACCGGCAAACCGGCGCTGTTTCGCCCCGCCGAACCGACTCGCCCGGAGAACGCGGAACGCGACGTCACGTCCAACGGCAAGGACTACTTTGTCGAGAAGAACGGCCTCAGGTTCGCAGGCACCCACCTGATCGTGGACCTGTGGGGCGCGTCCCATCTCGACAGCGCGGACGTCGTCGAGGCGATGCTGAGGGAAGCCACAGAGGTCTGCGGCGCGACGCTCCTATACATGCACGTGCATGTCTTCAGCGAGAACGGCGGCATTTCCGGCGTCGCGGTTCTGGCCGAATCGCATATCAGCATCCACACTTGGCCGGAGCGCGGTTACGCGGCGGTCGATCTTTTCATGTGCGGCTGCGCCGAACCGCAGAAGGCGATTCCTGTGCTGCGCAAGCACTTTCAGCCCGAGCATCTGCAGGTCGGCGAACAGAAGCGGGGAATGGTGGAGTGACCACCCGGTGGTTTGAGGAAAAGCTCTATCCGCATTATGGACAGCGCTTCCTCGTCACCCGCACGCTCTATCGCAAGAAAACGCCGTTCCAGACGCTGGAGATATTCGAAACTCCAGCCTTCGGGCGCATGCTCGCGCTCGACGGCATCTGCCAAACCACAGAAAAAGACGAGTTCTTCTATCACGAGATGATGGTGCATCCGGCGCTGTTCGCCCATGGACGACCGCGCCGAGTGCTCATCATCGGCGGCGGCGACGGCGGCATCCTCGAGGAAGCGCTGAAGCACAAGACGATCGAGCGCGCGGTCATGGTTGAGATCGACCGCTCGGTGGTCGACATCTGCAAGAAGCACCTGTCCTCGATCTGCGGCAAGGCGTTCGACGACCGCCGCACCGATCTCGTCATCGCCGACGGCGTCAAGTACATGGCCGGGACGACGGAGAAGTTCGACGCCATTCTGGTCGATTCCACCGATCCCATAGGTCCCGCCGAGGTCTTGTTTCGCACCGATTTTTACGCAGCCTGCAAACGTTGCCTCACCCCACGCGGCATCCTCGTTACCCAGAACGGCGTGCCGTTCCTGCAGCGCGACGAGCTCGCCGCCACGCGTCGGCGCCTGGGGACGCTTTTCAAGGATACCGGGTTCGTTTTCACGCCCGTGCCGACCTACATCGGCGGCTTCATGGCGCTGTCGTGGTCGAGCCAGGACGCGAAGAGTCGAACCGTGCCGCTCAAGACCCTGGCCGCGCGCTTTGGCAAGGCACGCATCAAAACGCAGTATTACACGCCGGATATCCACCGTGCGGCGTTCGCGGCCCCGGCCTATTTGCAGCGCTATGTTCGATAACGCGGCACGGCTTGAGACCTGAGGCCTGTCGCCGCTAAAATAGCGTTTGCGGATCGCGGATCGGCGCGACCGACCACCCTGGATCAGACGGCAGCGGCACAATGGACATCGGCGTTCCCTACCGCGATCTCGGCGCCGTCGACGTGCGCGCCGCCGCGGATTTTGCGGGTCGACTTCCTGACGATTCCTGGACCCGGAACACGTTTCGCCAGGAGGTGCTGGCGGACAAGGTCCATGCCGCGACACAGACCATCATCCTTCGCCACGAGTGGATCCGGGACGAGAACCCGTGGGGCGTCCACGAGCTCGGCGATCTCGTGCGCGACTGGGCCAAGCCCAAAGGCGTCGATCCGACGCCGTTCCTTCCCGTGTCCAAGGACGAAACGGCGATGGGTCCGATCTACACATTCCGCGAATGGGACGAATATCGGCCGGTGTTCGAGCCGCTGATCGAGCAGGCGATCCGGCCGGTCAGGACGGAACGCGGCATCATCGTCCGCATCGCGCTGGTGGCGCTCAACCCGCGCGCCGAGATACTTCCTCACGTCGATGGACAACCCTATGCGCATGTGTGCCACCGCCTCCACGTGCCTCTGACTGGAGCCGGTGACGTCCGCTATAAGATCGCCAAGAAGAAGTTCTCGATGCGCCCGGGCCGGGTCTACGATTTCAACAATCGGGTCGTTCATTCGGTCAAGAACGCCGGCGACTCGCGTCGGATCAATCTGTTCGTCGATTATTTTCCCGATCCGCCCTTCTATGTGCCGCCCGCTATCGGTCCGCGGTGATCGCAACCTCATTGTCGCGTTCTGACCGGGCCTGACACGGCTTTTAGATCGGCAACGCAACACGCCACGCGAACACGCCTCTTGGGGAACATTGCAATGCCGTCGCATGTCG
>Ga0070714_100000105_pt1 | contig 70871 bp, 70 predicted proteins | sample LARL83metaG_FD_65450 | JGI IMG/M metagenome (GOLD analysis project Ga0070714, IMG submission 65450) | Corn, switchgrass and miscanthus rhizosphere microbial communities from Kellogg Biological Station, Michigan, USA - LAR L8-3 metaG | ecosystem: Host-associated > Plants > Roots > Rhizosphere ... | reverse complement strand
GACTGAAAAGTCCAGGGCGCTTTTTCTTTTCTAGCCAAACGTCAGAACCGCGGCGATCACCCCTGTTTCCGGCCTTCTACGCGCAGAATCATATATTCTTCGTCCACGACGCGGTCGCCGATCTTGAGCGCCCGAGGTTCAGTCCCGAATGATTTAAACCCAAGCGAGCGGTACAAGCCGATCGCGGCCGTCTGCGTCGCTGTAACCGATAGCAATATCTGCTCGACGCCATTCATGTTGACGCCGCGATTCAGGACGGTCTGCAAAACCTGTCGACCGATTCCCGTGCCCCGCTTCGCCGGAGTTACGTAGACTCCCCAAACGCGACCCTTGTGTCGCGACTTCAGGCCCTTCTCGCGATAAAAGCCGGCCATCCCCATCAGGAGGCCATCTTCGAAAGCGCCGGCAACAAACATATCGCTCCCCTCGGCGCCAAGCCGCCTCTTCACTTCATTGAGGGTGATGGACATGTGTTCTTCGGCGGACGCACTAAACGCCTCGGGATCGCCTTGCAAGGATTCCAACCGAAGCCGCCACCATTCGTTGGCATCGTCATTGGTCAGAAGTCGGATCTCCATTATTCCGTACCCATCGTCGGTTGCGATCCCCGGCACGCCGAGCAATATCCACCAATCTCCAGGCGCGAGACCAGTATCCGGAACCGGCAATCCCTCTCAATTTGCTGTTTGAGCTTTTCGAAGCTGTCACTCACAAATTCTGTGATCTTGCCGCAGCGCAAGCAGGCCATGTGGATGTGGTCCCGCTGCAGTTTGCGTTCGTAGTAGTGCCCCTCGCCGTTGAGGTGCATCAGGTCGAGTTCGTCGATCAGTCCCTGCCGCTTGAGCAACTGAAGAGTGCGGTACACCGTGCTGCGGTCCACGCTGGCATCGATGCGTTGTGCCTTGCGCAAAATCTGGCTTGCGTCCAGGTGCTTGCTGGCCGTTTCGATCACGCTCAGGATGGCCCTTCGCTGCTGCGTCATACGGATTCCACGATCAGAAAAGTGGGCCTGCAGCCGGCCCGGCATTTCGGTTTGAGGAAGCGGCATAAACGAAAACTCCACTTGTCGCAACTAGTCGCAATCAGCGTGCGACGAATTTTTCGGCCGGACGTGGACAGAAGCACAAGTAATCGGGCATCATTTTGATGATACTTCTAGATGCGACTGAGTTGCAACTAAATATGGACTTCATTCTGGCCTCAATTCCCCGCACCTGCATCTTGTTCTCGGCTCTTGCGATGCTCGGAGTTAGCGCTCCACTGCATGCGCAGGAAAACTACTTTGTCACTTATTCCCACGAACTCGAAGAACCGGGCAACCTCGAAATCGCAGCTAAAAGCGTGACCGGAGCTCCCCAAGACGGGAACCCCTTCGTCGCCACTGCTCTCGAGTTCGAATACGGCATCAAAACGTGGTGGACGACCGAACTTTATCTCGATGGCCAGAACACCGCGGGCGAAAGCACCGTGTTCACCGGCTTCCGCGTGGAGAACCGCGTTCGTCCGCTGCTGCGCGAGCACTGGATCAACCCCGTGCTCTACTTCGAATTCGAAAACATCAACGGCGCCGACAAGGCGTTGCTCGAAGTCGTCGGTCACGACACTCGCGAGGATTTTCTGACACGCAATGACCGCAGCGAGAAAGCACGCGAGGCCGAATTCAAGCTGATCCTTTCGAGCAACTTCAAGGGATGGAACGTTTCCGAAAACATCATCGCTGAAAAAAATCTGGACAACAGCCCGTGGGAGTTCGGCTACGCTGTCGGTGCCAGCCGAACGCTCGCCCTGGCCGCGAGCGCGAAGCCCTGCAAGTTTTGCCGCGAGAACTTCGCTCTGGGCGCCGAGATGTACGGTGGGCTGGGAGAGCGTTATAGCTTCGGCCTGGCCGACACTTCACACTACCTGGGCTATGTTGTGACGTGGAACATTCCACGGGGACCGACGCTCCGGCTTTCCCCAAACTTCGGCCTCAACGACAACAGCCACGGATTTCTCTTCCGCTTTATGCTTTCCTACGAGATCGATCAGATCTTTTCGAAGATGCGGAGCAACCCATGACTTCCAGGAATACGCGACGCTTCGGACCGCTGCTACTGATACTCGCCCTCGCCGGCATCCTCTTCGCCGAACCCGGCGAGGGCGAATGGCTGCACAAGGTTCCCGCGAGAGATCGTGGCCGAACCAATCCTTTTGCCAGCGATTCTGACGCGCCCGCCGCGGGCGCCAAAATCTTCGCGGAACACTGCGCCTCGTGCCACGGCGAAGATGCCGAAGGCAAAATACAAGGCAAACACGTCAGGCCAAACCTGCACGCCGATCGCATCAAAACCGCCAAGCCCGGAGAGCTCTTCTGGCTTCTCACGAACGGCAGCCTCAAGAACGGCATGCCCTCCTGGAGCCGCCTGCCTGAGGCGCAACGCTGGCAACTGATTAGTTATCTCAAGTCGTTACCCTAGGATTCCTTCTCAGGATCATCGTTCGGGCAACCTATTCCAGCTCAGACGGTTCCGGCCTTTTGCGACTTTCCCCCTGCCCCTGCATCCAATTGCAGTGGTACGATAGATAGTTCGACTCCCTAACGGGAAGCACTTATAGATCGCTAGTCCCGGCAACGCAGCTCGATGGAGCGTCGGCGACGGCGCGACGTTTACACGAGGAGAAAGAAAATGGCAGGTAACGGAATCGTCGAAGTGACCGATGCGAACTTCGACCAGGATGTTTTGAAATCGGACAAACCGGTTCTGGTGGACTTCTGGGCAACCTGGTGCGGCCCCTGCCGCGCTATCGCCCCGATCGTCGAAGAACTGGCGACCGAATATCAGGGCAAAATCAAAATCGGCAAGATGGACGTCGACTCCAACAGCGCCACCCCGATGCGCTACAAAGTTACGGGGATCCCGACGCTGCTGGTGTTCAAGGGTGGCCAGGTGGTCGAGCAACTCGTCGGCTATAAGCCGAAGGATGCCATCGCACAGGCCCTGAACAAGCACATCGGGTAATTAAGGCGGCCAGCTATTCAGAACGTAAAAACGCCCGGGAGTCCTCCCGGGCGTTTTTGTTTTGCAACCTGACCAGCCTGCACTACAATGCTCGGCCATGTCCCGGTCTCTGGTGCATCGCGCCTTCGGATTTGCGCTACTCGTTGGCTTCCTCGCAGCCAGTATTCCCGCTGCCGCGGGGAGCGACCTTGATCAACATCTCCGCGATCAGTATCAGGGTAAGACCCAGGTGCTGCGCGGTTTCTATTCCGGAAGCTCCTTGCGCTATGACTCGACGGGAAGTCCAGCCGAGGTTGGCGGTACCAGCGATTGGACGATCGACGGCCTTGTGCAAGTCAACGAAGTCCGGGTATCGGGAGGCCACCTCAAGATCAGGGCCACTCGGCTGCACTTGGGCTGGCTCGCCGGAGAATTTCAGGCTCTGCACGACAAAGTTGGGCCTCCAGCGGAGGATGAAAAGAAAAACAGAGATCTTCGCATCGAAGCAGCGCTGGGATCGGGGCCGACCGACGAATCTGTTACCGCTGCACTTTCGCGAATTTTTCTTACTCCTCAAGACAGCTTTGCCGATCTGGTGCCTGAATATTGGAAGCCATGCGTGCGGGCCGGACTGATGGGCCAGCCGGAGGACAAGAAACCCTCGTGCCACTTCTCGGCGGAGTTTCTCGCCGTTCCGGGAGTCGTTGGCCACTCGGATTCCAGAACCGAGACTACTGGCGGTGGCTCTCAACAAACATCGAGCGCCGGCGTGTTTCCCATCGGCCATGGCGTCTCCCCGCCCAAAGTCCTGAACCAAAATGAGCCGGAATATAGTGACGCTGCGCGGCGTTCAAAATTTCAGGGAACCATCACTCTCAAGTTAGAGGTTGACCCTTCGGGCACTCCAACGAACATCCGCATTCTTTCGCCCCTAGGCTGTGGTCTCGACGCGCAAGCGGTGAAGACCGTTGCAAGCTGGAGATTCAAGCCATCGGAAAAAGACGGCGTACCAGTGCGGGTGGAAATTGCTGTGGAAGTAGACTTCCACTTGTACTGAAAATGAGAAGTCCGGAAAGCCAGAGGCAGGCGAGCTAGTACTTCCGCAGCACGCCAATCACGCGCCCCTGTACATCCACGGACGCGGCTGGCACAATGATCGGCTTCATGTTCACGTTCGAAGGCTGCAAGCGAATGTTGTCGCCTTCGCGGTAAAAGCGCTTCAGCGTGGCGTCGCTCAAGTCAACGAGAGCGACCACGATGTCGCCGTTATGGGCCGTGCGCGCCTTCTCGACCAGCACATAGTCACCGTCGAGGATCGCTTCGTCCTGCATAGAGTCGCCGCGGACTTCGAGCACGAAGACCTCTTTCGAACGTACGAAATCTGCCAGCGAAATCGTCTCGTTGTTCTGTACGGCTTCAATCGGCGCGCCGGCGGCGATGCGCCCCACCAGCGGCAGCACCACCGCGGTGTTCACGCTCATCGCCTGTTTGAGGCGGCCTTTGGGTGGCAACAGGTCGATAGAGCGGCTACGGTTGTAGTCGCGCGTGAGCAGTCCCTTCTTCTCGAGGTTCGTCACATGCTTGTGCACCGTCGCCAGAGAGGTCAACTCGAGCCCTTTGCCGATCTCCTCAAACGATGGAGAATATTGGTGCTCCGCCACAAAGCGTGAGATGAAGTCGTACACTTCGCGCTGTCTACGTGTGATGGCCATGGCGACATTATTGGCGAATGGAAGGCGAAAAGCAAGTGGGAACTTGAATGGGTACGTAAACGAATGGAGTCAGCAAGAAACTAAATGGGTGCCATATTTCGCGCGTCTGCGAGAAGTGGGGATCTTAGGCTCTCTGCACGCCACCCAGCGCAGTGAGCGACGACACGATCTTCGCCGACCATTGGGTAACTTCATCGTCGCGCAAAGTCCGGTCGGCCGATTGCAGCCGGGCCCTCAGCAAGACCGAATATTTTCGGGCACCGATCGAGCCGCCGCGGAAAATCTCCACGGGTTGGAACTCGCGCAACTCGGCGATGCCCGCTGCGGCGACAGCCACCCGCATTTGCTCGAATGACACATCGTCCGCGAAGACGAACGAGAAATCGCGCTCGACCGCCGGATACTTCCCAAGCGGCGAGTATTTCACCGATCGCAGCCCGCATTGATACAACTGCTCAAGATCAAACTCCCCGAGGAACACATCCTGCCGCAGTTTGCGCGCCGCCGCTACCTCGGGATGGATCTGGCCAAACTGCGCCACCACTGCGCCATTCACACGTGCCCGCGCCGACCGCCCAGGATGAAAATATTCCGCCGTCTCCCGGTCGTAGGTCACCTCGCCGGCAAAAGCCGCCAGCAGATTCTCCACGTCGCCCTTGAATCCGCGGAATGCCTCGGCCGCAGCCGCCTGCTCGCCTTTGCTCACATCAAGCGCCCTGCCCGCTGGCAAGGCGCTTTTTACCGCCGAGGTCGTAGCGCCCAGGCAGGCTCGTCGCGGTTCAACCCGCTCGCCGCCCGACAATTCGTACACGCTCGCCATTTCAAACAGGCGCGCTTCCGCTACATCGCGATTCAAATTCCACGTCAGCATATCGAGCATGCCCGGCGTGAGCGAGGTACGCATCACCGATGCTTCTTCGCTCAGCGGATTTTCTAACTCCAAAACCTGTGTTCCCGCCGAGAACTTCTCCGCATCCGCGTGCGAAATGAACGTGAGCGACATTGCCTCATCGTAGCCCAACGCCAGCGCCCTCTTGCGGAAGGTCGCGTCCATTCGAGCATGAGGCAACTCAACCACGGCGCCGCTGTACGCCGGAAGCGTGTTCTTGAATTTGTCGTAGCCATGGAGACGGGCGATCTCTTCGATCACGTCAATTTCTCGCTCGACATCCAATCGCCAGCTCGGAATGTGAACGCGGAACTGTGCGTCTCCTTGCCCCTCGGGAATCAGCGAGAAGCCGAGCCGCTTCAAAAGACTGAAGATCTGGCCCGCGCTGAGCCCGCCGCCCAGAATGCGCTGCACTTCAGACACATGCAGAATCACGGGAGCCTGGTCCATCCGCTTCGAAACAACATCGACTACATCCCCGACCAGTTCTCCGCCACCCGACTCCATGATCATCTTCGCTACCAGATCGCACGACAGCACGGTTGATTCGAAATCTGCGCCGCGCTCGAAGCGATGCGACGCGTCCGTATGGATCGCATGCCGCCGCGACATTTTGCGCACGATCGCCGGATCCCACCACGCCGACTCGATCACGATGTTCCGCGTCTTCTCAGTGATCATCGTGTCATAGCCGCCCATCACTCCAGCAAGCCCGACGGGCTTCTTCGCATCGCAGACAACGAGGTCTTCTGATGTGAGCTTGCGCTCGACGCCATCGAGCGTCTTCAGCATCTCGCCATTGCGAGCCTTCCGAACCACAATCTTCCCGCCCTCGAGCAGGTCCATGTCAAAGACGTGCGTGGGCTTGCCAATCTCCCACAAAACGTAGTTCGTGGCATCGACGGCATTCGAGATAGGCCGCTGATCGAGCAGTTGCAGGCGGTGCGCAATTTTTCCAGGCGACGGCTTGATGCGTGTCCCGCGAATCACGCGAGCAGAAAAGCGCGGACAGAGTTCGGGCTCTTCGACGATGACCGGAAAAGCTGGTTCCTGCGAGGATTTGGCTGATGGCTGATGGCTGACGGCTGACAGCTGCTTTAAAGGCAGATCGTAGATCGCGGCCGCCTCGCGCGCCGCGCCGTAATGATTCATCGCATCCGGCCGGTTGGTCCCGATTTCCACCTCGAACACGGTGTCGCCGCCCGCCCCGCTGATGCCTTCGACCCCAATCCCAACATTGGTCAAGTCTTCGGCGAGACGGTGGTCGTCTACCGTGAGGTCGACAAAGTCGCGAATCCAATTGGCAGAAAGTTTCATGAATCAGCTATCAGCTTTCGGCTTTCAACCGTTAACCAAGTCCTTCGCTCACGCGGAGCATTTGTTGCAACCGAGATACTTCGCTACGCCTGAACTGCGGCTTCCCTCAGGATGACACCGCACAAGTTTGTTGGCACGAACGACAAACGACCGGCGACCAACGACTGCCTCATCCGAACTGCTCCAGGAACCTTACATCCCCCTGGAAGAAGTACTGGACGTCGTCGACTCCGTACTTCAGCAGAGCTAGACGGTCAATGCCCATGCCGAAGGCGAATCCCGACACCCTCTTCGGGTCGTAGCCGTTGTCTTTCACGAACTCAAACACGTTGGGATCCACCATGCCACAGCCCAGCACTTCGATCCATCCCGTCTGCTTGCACGGTCGGCATGGGTCGGAGCCTCGCTTCCCGCTTCCCCCACAGATGAAGCAAGTGACGTAGAGTTCGGCGCTCGGCTCGGTGAAGGGAAAGAACGACGGCCGGAAATGCGTTTTCACACTCGACCCGAACAGCGCCTTCATGGCGTGATCGAGCGTGCCCTTCAAATCGCCGAACGTGATGTTGGTATCGACCGCGAGTCCTTCGATCTGATTGAACATGGGCGAGTGGCTCGCGTCGGGAGGATCGTTGCGGTGAACGGTCCCAGGAATGACGATGCGAATCGGCGGACGCATTTTCTCCATCGTGCGAATCTGCACCGGAGACGTATGCGTGCGCAGCAGCAAGCGCTCGCGCTGCGGCTTCGACTGCTGCCCCGCGATGAATAGTGTGTCCTGCGTATCGCGGGCCGGATGGTTCGGCGGGAAATTCAGAGCTTCGAAGTTGTAGTAATCGGTCTCTACGACCGGACCTTCGGCGACGGAATAGCCGAGTTTCTGGAAGACGCCGACAATCTCGTGCATCGTCTTTACGACGGGATGTTCGGCGCCAATCGGCCGCCGGACACCCGGTAAAGTGATGTCAACACGCTCAGCAGTAAGAGAATCGCCACTTCCGCCGACATGCGCGGCCTCGACCAATTCCGTAATGCGTGCCTTGAGTTCGTTCACGCGAATCCCCGCTTCGCGCTTCGCCTCTTTCGGCGCGCCCTTCAGCCACAGATCGTTAATCTGTGTGAGGACTCCGTTCTTGCGAGCCATCCACCGGTCGCGAAACACTTTGAGTTCCGCATCGTTGCGCACCTCAGCGGCTTCAGCCGCACACGCACCAATGCACTCGCCCGCAGCCTTCTCTAGCGCTGCCGCCGAATAGTCGGTGAGTTTGGGAACGGTGTATGCCACTGTTCAGTCTTGAGCCGTGGTAAGAACTGCCGGCGAGAACCATGATGCCGTTGAACTGAAAGGGATCCTTCGACTGCGCAAACCGACTCGCGTTGCGAATCGGTTTGCTCCGCTCAGGATGACAATCGAAAGAGGCTCGAGCGATCTAGGCCGCGCTGATCGCGCTTTTCGCCTGCGTCGCCAGGCTGGCAAAGCCGGCCGGATCTTTCACCGCCAGGTCCGCGAGAATCTTGCGGTCCAGTTCGATCCCGGCCACTTTCAAGCCGTGGATGAACTGGTTGTAGCTCATACCGTTCAGCTTGGCGGCGGCGCCGATACGAACGATCCATAGCGAGCGGTATTGCCGCTTGCGCTGCTTGCGGCCAGAGTAGGCGAACTTAAGCCCGCGCTCCACTGCCTCTTTGGCTGAGCGGTACAACTTTGACTTGGTAAGGAAGTAACCGCTTGCGCGGTCTAATATCTTTTTGCGTTTGGCGCGGCGTTTCGTTCCGCGTTTTACACGAGGCATGGTGTTCTCCTTTTTGCTTTCCTTTTATGGCGGCTGGAGGTAAGGACGATTCGCCTTGGCGGCGATCTCTGACCTCTTCACACGCCCATGCGATTGCAGATTTCAGATTTCAGATTTTCGATTGCAGATTGAAGAGCCGTCGTGCTGGGGTTTTGAATCTGAAATCTGAAATCGACAATCTGCAATTGCTCTTCACTGGTACGGGATCATCCTCTTCACTTTGAGCAAGTCGCCGTCGCTCACCAGGGCAGATTTCCCCAGTTTGCGTTTCGTCTTCTTGTCTTTCGAGGTCAGGATGTGACGCAGTTTCGCGTGTCCCCGCTTCACCTTCCCCGTCCCGGTTAATTTGAAGCGCTTGGCAGCGCCCTTGTGTGTTTTTAGTTTCGGCATAAAGTCCTCAAAACAGCTCTTAGCATTTAGCACTCAGCCCTCAGCTAAAACAAAAGCTTGCCTCGGCATCCTCTCGACTGGGCTGAATGCCAAGGGCCAAGTGCTAATTGCTGTGAATTTGTAATCGGAACTGCGTCCCGCTTACGACGCGGGCTTGGCAACCTGCGCCGGCGGTTGTTCCGGGCGAGGCGCGCTGTGCGCCGCAGCCTTCTCAGCTTTCTGTCTTTCTTTCTCTCGTTCCTTCTCCGACTTCTTCGGCGCCAGAATCGCGTGCAGCGTGTTGCCTTCCTGACGCGGACGGAACTCCACGATACTGTGCGGTTCTACATCTTTAATCAGGCGCTCCAGAATCTGGCGCCCCAGTCCGGTACGCGTCATTTCACGCCCACGGAAAAAGATGGTCGCCTTGACCTTGTCGCCCTCATCCAGAAAACGCAGCACGTGATTCTTCTTGGTCTCGTAATCGTGGTCGTCCACATTGATGCGGAACTTGACCTCTTTTACGGTGATCGTTTTCTGATGCTTCTTGGCTTCGCGCTCTTTCTTTTCCTGCTGGTAGAGATACTTCCCGTAGTCCATGATGCGGCACACGGGAGGCTGCGCAGTGGGCGAAATCTCAACCAGGTCCAGATTCTTTTCACGGGCTTTCTTGATGGCTTCGTACGGCGGCATGATGCCCAACTGCTGCCCTTCGTCATCAATCACGCGAATTTCGCGCGCCCGGATACGATCGTTCGTGCGGATAAAACGTTTATCGATACAGTCCTCCGCGCTCTAAGCGACTGAGAATAAAGAATTATAGCATGGGGAATCGGCACCCACCCACGCGGACGACTCAAGACACAGCGCGTCAGCGCCAGAGCGTCGCCTGCGGCACGTCGCGTGGTAACATTTTGCCCGTGCCCATCACCGACACAGACCCTGCGGCGCAAGCAATCCAACTTCAGATCCAGCGGGCGATGACAGGCGAGCAGCGGGTTCTGTTGGCGTTGGAGATGAGCCTGTTTGCGCGGGAAGTGGCTGCATCCGGGATTCGCCTTGATCATCCCGAGTGGACGGATGCGCAGATCGCGCGGGAACTCTTAAGGAGATCGTTTCTGCCGGAGCCCCTGCCGCCAGGACTGCGATGAGCGTTTCCGAGGTCTTCCGGAGGATCACCGCCGCACTCGATCAGGCTGGCATCGCCTATATGCTTTCTGGGTCTTTTGCCAGCACGTTCTACGGCGCCCCGCGATCCACCCAGGACATCGACATGGTTATCGATGCCACCCCAGAACAGTTACGAGTGTTTGCCGAAGCATTGCCGAGCGAAAAATATTATGTGGACCTGGATGCCGCCCTCGAATCCCATAGGCGGCGATCGATGTTCAACGTCATCGATCTGGCAACGGGCTGGAAGATCGACTTGATTATCCGCAAGACTCGCGAGTTTAGCCAAGAGGAATTCCGACGCCGCAAATGCGTCGCCCTGCAAGATGTCCCGATTTTTGTGGCAACGGCTGAAGATGCAATTATCTCGAAGCTCGAATGGTCAAAATTGGCGCAATCGCAAAGACATATAGAAGACGTCGCGGGAATTCTAAGACTGCAGTGGCCTTCGCTGGACCGCTCCTATTTGGAAAAATGGATCGCGGAGTTAGGGCTGGACGATCAATGGATGCAGGCTAGGAGTGCATCCGGTATTCCCGAGTAATAAACCCTTGAGGTCATAAGGCATGTGTCGGAACATCAAGATTCTCTTCAACTTCGAACCGCCGGTCACCGAGGACGAAGTCCGCGCCGCCGCGCTTCAGTTCGTGCGAAAAATCACCGGCTTCAACAAACCGTCGAAGGCCAACGAAGCGGCTTTTCTCGCCGCGGTTGACCAGGTAACAACTATCTCCCGGGGCCTTCTGCTCTCGCTCGAGACCACGGCACCGCCCAAGAACCGGGAAGAAGAAGCGGTCAAAGCCAAGGCCCGCGCGGCCGAGCGATACGGCACTGCCTGAAAGTCGCCTTCCGTTCCCGACCAATTAGTTCTCGAGAATCACCTGTGCGATCGCCTGCTCTTCGGTGTGAGAGAGCGAGAGCGCCGCATTCTTTACTCCAAGTTTGGCGGCGAACTCTCCAGCCTTACCGTGAAAGGTCATCGTAGGCCGACCCCCAGGCATGCGGGTCACTTCACAATCAACCCAGCGCACTCCATGGTTCCATCCCGTGCCCAAAGCTTTCATCGCGGCTTCCTTGGCGGCGAAGCGGGCGGCGTAACGCTCCACGCGGTTCGCCTTGGAATCGCAGTATCGCATCTCTCCAGCGGTAAAAATGCGCTCCAGAAAACGCGGCCCGAAGCGTTCAATCGAGCGCCGGATGCGGGGGACTTCGGCAATATCAATACCGGTGCCTACGATCATGTTCGCGATTGTCCTCGGCAATGAATCTTACAGCAACCGATCGCCGCGATAGATCAGGCGGCCATCCACAATGCGGCCTTCGGCGGTCAGCACATGCGGTTTGACGGGGCCGGCAGCGTCGATATGCAAGACTTCGTGTCCGTGCGCGGCCAGCCAATCAGAGACCAGCATGCGATGGCAACGGAAATATACGCGCTCGGCGCACATGTAAGCCGTACGCGAATTTTCCGCGAGCGCGATCAGTTCCGCCGCTGCCCGCTCGAACTCTGGCGTCAGCATGTAGTCCGCGTAGTTGCGAAAACTCTGGTTGCGCAACGCGATGTTGGGAGACTCGTCGAGGGTCTTCTTGCGATAGCCGCCGAGCACCTTCATCCACACGTAGTGAATCCCAGCCGCGGGCAGAGTTTGCTCCAGCGAATCGCGATTGAACTGCGGCAGTCGACGCGACATAGGGAAGGCGCGGATATCCACAAGAGTCTGGATCTGCTGCGCCCGCAGCGCCTCGATCAGTTCGTCGAGGGAGCGCGTGGAGTGTCCGATAGTGTAGAGAATAGCCAATGGAGGTTTGATGCGTAACAGTTAGGAGGCGATGCGTTGCAGCGCCGCGGCGACTAGCTGATCCTGTTCCGCAAACACTGTTCGCAGATCGAGCAGAACCCGGCCGTCCTCGACACGGGCAACAATTGGTGGATCAGACGTACGCAGACGAGTTGCCAATTCGTCGGCGCTGAGGCCCGCACAACTCAAGGCCAGCAACCGCGTCGGCAGCACCGAGGATGGCGCCGCTCCACCGCCAATCACCGAATCTCCATCGACGATTTCAATTTTCAATCGGGATGACTTTAACGATGCAGCCAGCGCCTCGGCGCGCTTTCCGATTTCCCCTTTCGTGAGGCGCATCATTTTCAGCGTGGGAATCGCGTCGTGATCGCGCTTCACATAAGCCAGTAGCGTGCCCTCGAGGGCAGCATAAGTGAGCTTGTCCACGCGCAAGGCACGGAAAAGCGAATTGGTACGCATGCGCGCGACCAGATCGGCGCGGCCGCTGATCAGCCCAGCCTGTGGCCCACCCAGCAACTTGTCGCCGCTATAGGTCACGACATCGACTCCGGTGCGCAAGCTGTCGAGCACGCTCGGCTCTCCGGCAATCCCGAAATTTTGCAAGTCCACCAGCGCACCGCTCCCTAGATCTTCCATCAACGGGACGCCACGATTCCGTGCGAGTGCCACCAAGTCGGCGGTGGAAGCCTGCTCCGTGAATCCCGTGATCTCGAAGTTTGACCGGTGCACGCGCAGCAGCAGCCGCGTGCGGTCGTTGATGGCCTTTTCGTAGTCGGCAACGCGTGTGCGATTGGTCGTACCTACCTCGCGCAGCGTCGCACCAGACTTCGCCATCACATCGGGAATGCGGAACGATCCGCCAATCTCGACCAGTTCGCCGCGCGAAACGATAACCTCGCCACCCTCCGCCAGCGTGTTGAGCGCAAGCAGAACGGCGGCAGCGTTGTTGTTTACGACGACGGTTGAGACAGGAGCCTCTTTCTCGTCCTCGCTCAGCAGCCTGCGGAACAGCCGATCCACATGCACATCGCGCTTGCCGCGAACGCCGCCCTCGATCTCAAACTCGAGATTCGAGTACTCTCCAGCTGTCTCCTGAATGTGCGCCAGCGCGGCCTTCGCCAATGGAGCGCGCCCCAGATTCGTATGCAGAATGACGCCCGTCGCATTGATGACAGGACGCAGCGAATGCCCGAGCGCGCGACGCAATTGCTGCTCGATTGCGGCGACAATTCCAGAAAGCGCCACTTGCAGCGCCGGGCCATCCAACAATCCGGAGGCGACCTCTTCCCGCAGGCGGGCGAGTAATGTGCGCGCGGCATCGGTGACCGCGGGCGATCCATGACTGGACGCGAGCGCAGCCATTGCGGGCGCGCGCGCCAGTTCATCCACTGACGGCAACTCGCGAAAAAGCTCCGACCTTGCCGCGCTTTTCATCTCACGGATTATCCCACGAATCCGCCGGACTGCCGCGGCGCGGCGGCCTACAGCGTGTGCAGGTACGCCAGCAAATCCTGCAGTTCCTGTGCATTCAGGGTTTGAGCATAGGCCGGCATTTCGTTGCGCCCAAGGCGGATGATATCTGTGACGCGTTCATCATTGGCCGGCAGCCCGCTCAACGAAAGATATTTGTGCTGGAAAACTCCGTGCAGGCTCGGCCCTTTTTTCCCGCGTGTGGAGTACGGCTCGTGGCAGCGGTCGCAGTGGTGGTCATAGATTTGCCGACCAGCGGCTTGTTGCGCATTGAGACCCAACTCCGCGTCTGACTTGCGCCGCTCGATATCGCAGCCCGAGAGCATGGTGAGCAGAACGACCACTCCAAAAATCGCGCTCCTCCTCTGCAACTGCCCCACAACATTCGCTTGCGCTTGCATGAACCTTCCTTGATCGGCGTGATACGCGGCACCACAAGCCGCTTTACAATAATAGAGTAAGCATTGCCTGATTCATGAGCGTTGCGATCAAACGAGTTTACGAACCTGCTTCCCGTGGCGATGGAGCCCGCGTGCTGGTCGACCGTCTGTGGCCCCGCGGCCTCACCAAGGCCCGCGCCGACGTGCATGAATGGCTGCGCGATCTGGCGCCCTCCGATGAACTACGTCGCTGGTTCCATGCTCGCCCGCAGCAGTGGGAGAGTTTTCGCAAGAAATACCTGAAGGAATTGGCTCAACCGGAGGCGCAAGAGGATTTGCTCCAGCTCTACCAACTTGCCAACAAACGAAAGCGACTCACCCTGCTATTCGCCTCGAAAAACGAGACGCACAACAACGCGACCGTGCTCAAGGAACTGCTCGACGGCATGCGCAAGCCTCCCACCGGCACCGGTCCCGGCGCGGTTCACGCCATGCGCAAGCGCGAAGCAGCGGTCCGCCGGAGATAGCCAACTCCGCAACAAGCCTTCCTTCTTCATTTAGAATCGTGCGGCATGAGGCCGGTCTTCCAATGGAACTTGGGCACGCGCGCGCTCGAACTCGGCAAGCGCACGCTGATCATGGGCATCGTCAACGTTACGCCCGATTCGTTCTCTGACGGAGGCCAGTTCCTCGATCGCGACAAGGCCATCGCCCATGCCGAGCGGTTGCTCGAGGAAGGCGCCGACATTCTCGACATTGGCGGAGAATCCACACGTCCCGGCGCGAATGTGGATGCAGGCGTTGTGAAACCACCAGAAACGAAGAAGAATCCACTTTCGAATTTGAAGCTGGCGGGAGCACCCCCGGTCAGCGCTGAAGAAGAACTCAAACGCATTCTCCCTGTCATCGTCGAACTGAAAAAGAAGCATCCCAAAGCAGTCCTGTCGGTGGACACCTACAAAGCGACCGTGGCCCGCGCGGCCGTCGCTGCAGGCGCTGAGATTGTGAACGACGTCAGCGGATTCCGTTGGGACCCGCAGATGGCAAAGACCGCCGCCGACCTGAAATGCGGCGCCGTGCTTATGCATATGCGCGGGCGTCCCGAAGAATGGCGCACGCTGCCGCCGCCCGGTGACATTGTGCTGCTGGTAAAGCGCGAATTGAAAGATTGGGCCGAGAAGGCCGTGGTGGCGGGAGTGCGCCGCGAACGCATCGTGCTCGATCCCGGCTTCGGCTTCGGAAAGAACTACGACGAAAACTACCCGCTGCTGGGCCGGTTCAGCGAACTGCAGACTACGGGATTTCCGCTGCTGGCAGGCACTTCCCGCAAATCGTTTATCGGCCACACCCTGGCCAAAGATGGAAAGAAGGCTCCTCCCGAGGAGCGCCTCTACGGAACTCTCGCCACCGAAACCGCGCTCATCCTCAAGGGCGCGCACATTATTCGTACGCACGACGTCAAGGCAGCGGGAGAAATCGGGCGCATTGCGGACGCAATACTCCTCGCCCGGTAACGTCATATTTCTTACGAAGACAAAATGTGGCGCGTTATTTTCTCGCGGTGCAAGCATCTGACTAACAACCTCGTGCTGCGACCCTCGAGAGCGCGCATGCGACTTTAGACTTTTGAAGGGACGGTTCTACCCGGTCGCTCGATGGACGATCTGACCAAACTCTCGCAGCATACGCGGGTGACCGTGCGCCGCACAGGACCGCCCGATCCCGACGGCGATTGCGTCGTCTACTGGATGCAGCGGGCTCAACGCGGCATCGATAATCCTGCGCTCGACGTCGCCGTCGAAGCCGCGAACCTCCTGCGCAAACCAGTCGTCGTCTTTTTTGCCCCCGTACCTTTTTATCCTCACGGAAATTTGCGCCACTATCGCTTTCTGAACGAGGGCATCCCCAACATCGCCGCCGCCCTGGCCAAGCGAAATGTCGGATTCGTTCTGCGCCGCTACCCCGACCACAGCCTGCTGCGCTTTTGTGACGAAGTGAAAGCCGCGCTGGTTATCGGTGACGAAAATCCAATGCGCGAGCCCGAATCGTGGCGTATCAAAGCCGCCAAGAAATTGAAGGTCCCGCTCTGGACCGTGGACGCCGACGTCATTGTCCCCTCGAAGCTACTGGAGAAAGCACAATACGCAGCGCACATCGTTCGCCCTCGCCTGCAGACGCACTTGAAAGAGTTCCTCGTTTCGTCGTCAAAGCTACACGCAAACGTGCCCTGGCAGAAACCGAAACAGTTAGCATCGCTCGCCACCGACTTCGACATTACGCAAAACTGGCCACTCGACCGCTCCGTCTCTCCCGTGTCAGGGTGGCGTGGAGGGACCACCGAGGCCTTCCGCCTGCTGCGCGACTTCATCGAGAACAAGTTGCACGGCTACGGGACGCAACGCAACAAGCCGGAAACCGATCACACCAGCCGCCTGTCGCCGTATCTGCACTTTGGCCACATCAGTCCGATCACGGTCGCCCTGTCTGTCGAAAAGGCCAATGTGCCCAAGGCAGACAGAGAAGCGTTTCTGAACCAGATCATCACATGGCGTGAACTCGCGGTGAACCTGGTGCGATTCAACCCCGACTACGACAGTTTCGAGTGCGGAGAGCCGTGGGCCCACCGCACTCTCGCCAAACACGCAAAGGATCCTCGTCCCGTGCTCTACACCGAAGAACAGTTGGAGCAAGCCGAGACGCACGACCAACTCTGGAACGCCGCGCATATGCAAATGGTGAACACCGGATGGATGCACAACTACGTCCGCATGTATTGGGCAAAAAAAAATCTGGAGTGGTCCCGCTCGCCCGCCGACGCTTACCGCATCGCCGTGCACCTCAACGACAAATACGAACTCGACGGCCGCGATCCGAACGGCTACGCAGGCATTGCGTGGGCGATCGTAGGAAAATTCGACCGCCCCTGGTTCGAGCGTTCCATCTTCGGTCAGGTTCGCTACATGTCAGGCGAGAGCACGGGCAGAAAATTCGACAGCAAGGAATACATTCGGCAGAATCTGTCGACCGAGTTGTTCACTCCAATTTCACATCGATCCCGGTAGTAGCTAAGACATATTCGAATTCTTTACACCGTTCGTTGCGGTGCGACCGCCGCTCACATTACAGGCTCTTGGCGGCCAGATTAGTGAATCAGGGCCATCTGTTCCTTCATTTTTGCCGATGCCTCATCGAATCCCTTGAAAAGATTTATGCCACTTTGCGTTTCATTTTTCATTTCAATACCTGGCTCAGACAAGAGAGCATTCATCGTTGAATCATTGACGGAGACGTGACAATTCTTAGGCCCAAAACACTTGGCTAACCCATAAATGCTGGCGACCGCAACGTTACCCTTATCTTCAACGCAAATCATTCGCACCGTAATCACGACATCCATTTTCCCCTGGTCGCTCAAATCGGGCACCAGTTCGTATTTCTTCGAGTTCTGGAGTGCCTCCTTGAACGCCGATAGAATCACTGACCCCGATTTCAATACGCAGTTCGATATTAAGAATACCGGCTTCAATTGGTCATGTGCGCGAGCTTGTTGTTGCTCCTGTGGGTGGTCTTGGGTTTGAGTCTGTTGTTGTTGATCCCGCGGGACACTTGGTAAGGAATTTAATGAAGCAATTTGCGTGGCCGGATGTGCTTCTTCCCATTTGCGAATGCGTCCCTGCACATCAGCAAGCTGACCTGCGGTGAGTAGCGCTTCGACTTTGTCGCGATAGTCTTTGACAAATCCTTGATCGAGGGTTGACGCAGCGATCGCGATCCAGAAATATGCTAGCAAGTTGTCCTTTTCCACGCCTGCACCAGCGCGATAAGCCATCCCGAGGTTGTATTGAGCCTTTGCCATGCCTTGTTGGGCAGCCTTCTGCCACCATCGAGCGGCCTCAGCGGTATCTTTTTCGACGCCGTTCCCCAAGTTGTAAGCCTGTCCGAGGTTGTATTGAGCCGCCGCACTGCCTTGCTCGCCTGCCTTGCGATACCAACGCAGAGCTTCGGCGGTGTCCTTTGCGACGCCTGTGCCTCCGTAATACGCGGCTCCAAGCCAGAACTCGCCATCAGCATTGGCCTGATCGGCGGACTTGCGCAGCCACTTCACGCCCTCGGCCTCGTTCTTCGAGACTCCATTGCCGGACATGTAGAACATTCCGAGGCTAAGCTGCGAAGCGGCATTGCCATTATCAGCGGCCTTGGTGTGCCATCGCACGCTTTCAACCTCGTCTTTCGGAACGCCGACGCCTAAGCCATATGCGGTTCCAAGATTGCCTTCAGCCTCCACATTGCCTTGCTCCGCAGCCTTCTTCCACCAGCGCGCGGCTTCGGCGTCGTCTTTCGGAACGCCCTGACCCAAGTGATAAAGTCCTCCTAGGGCTGCCTGCCCATCGGCATTGCCTTGCTCGGCAGTTTTGGTGTACCAGCGGAGAGCCGCTGCATAGTTCTTTGGAACTCCCGCGCCGACCTGATACGCACCTGCAAGGCCGATTTGCGCCGATGCGTTGCCTTGCTCGGCAGCCTTCTCGAACCAATGCGCGGCTTGCTCGTCATCTTTCGGGACGCCTTCACCCAAGTGATACGCCTTGGCAATGGCCAATTGTGCTTGGACATCACCTTCCTCAGCTTTGCTCTTGAGTTCGGTAATGCTCTGCGCACACCCAAAGGGCACTATCGTGAGCAGGCAGAGAACGACGCAGCACAGGATGTGCCACCTTGCAGTGTGTATATGAGATCCCCTTCTCACCCGAAACGGCTTGCTCATGAGTTTGTGACACTCCAATTCGCCATGGAAGTCATGGCTTCGAAGTCAGAACTCCTTCCGCGAATCCAGCAAAATTGTTACCGGCCCCTCATTCACCAACTCCACCTGCATCATTTCCTGAAAGCGTCCTGTCTCGCAGCGTAGGCCGAGGGCCTGCACCCGCTGAACAAAAAATTCATACAGCCTCCGCGCAAGCTCAGGCGGTGCCGCCGCGTCGAACGACGGACGCTTTCCCCGCCTCACATCCCCATACAAAGTAAACTGCGAGACAGCGAGCACGGCGCCGCCTTCGTCCTGCACGCTGCGGTTCATCTTGCCCTCGTCGTCTTCGAATATGCGGAGGCCGGCAATCTTCTCCGCCAGATAAACCGCATCCGCCTCGGTGTCCTCGTGACCCACGCCCAGCAGCACCAGCAGTCCCATCCCGATTTCGCCGCTGGTCCATCCGTTGACATCAACCTTGGCGCGGCTCACGCGTTGTACGACGGCACGCATTCGGCTTCCCTCAGTGACCCGTCACCATCGATTCATGTCCCGCGACGCACTGCCACCTTCCATCACGATACAAATACACATCCGTGAAACGCACCTTGAATAAGACCTTGCCCTGCGCGTCCACCGCCGTTGCGAGTCCGCGAATGTATCCCGAGTCGCCTTGCACATGCGCATGCAACTCCGAAAGATCGTGATGCACATGCGGATGCTCGGCCGCCTTGGCCAGGGTCGTAGCTCGATCCGTGAGCTTGCCGTCAGGGTCGGCGTCTTCAAACTCCTCCGCGAGAATACAGCCGAGAGTCGCCACGTCCCGTTGTTCCAGTGCTCGCGCCCACTTCTGCTCCATCTGCACCAGGGCGCTCTCATCCTTTGCCTGGTGCGCCGGACAAGGTGCCGCATAAGCCGCACAACACAGCATCAGCACGCACAATGTAGATTTCACGCGCCACCTCAAGCAGGTCATCCCGCCCCATGATACCCCCGTCCACGTTTGACCCCGGCAACCGCAAGCCGTTAGGATTCAAGAGTGCAAGCCAGAGCCAGCACAGGCTTATTCGGGAACGGCAGGGCCCTTCCTTTACACTAATTCGCCGGGACAATTACACTACACACTCGCCTTTTTCCGTATTGCGTGCAATGAAGTATCGAGTAAAAACGTGAGCCGCCGAGGGCCATTCGCCTAAAGCGCCAGAAATAAGGGCTGCGATAACGCAACCGAACAAACGAATTCAAATCTAATCGAGGCAAGCGAGGAGAAACATGGCAGCCGTAGACGAGAAGGTAAAACAGATCATCGTGGAGCAGTTGGGAGTGGACGAGGGCGAAGTCACCTCTAGCGCGTCGTTCGTGGACGACCTGGGCGCCGATTCGCTCGATACGGTCGAACTGGTCATGGCTTTCGAAGAGGCCTTCGACATTGAGATCCCCGACGAGGATGCCGAAAAAATTCGCACCGTGCAAGACGCGGTCGACTATATCGGCAAGCACGCGAAAGCGGGGAAATAGTTGGGACGCAGGGTCGTAGTCACAGGTCTCGGGTTGATCTGCGGCTTGGGCAATTCCACCGCTGACGTGTGGAAGGCCTTGCTTGCAGGCAACAGCGGTGTCGCGCGAATTACCGGCTTCGACGCCAGCGCGTTTGCCTGTCAGATCGCCGCTGAGGTCAAGAACTTCGACCCTTTGAATTACATCGAGAAAAAAGAAGTAAAGAAGATGGGCCGCTTCATCCACTTCGCGATCGCCGCTGCCGAAGAGGCCCTGAAAACTTCTGAACTGAAGATCACGCCCGACAATGCCGAGCGCATCGGCGTGCACATCGGGTCGGGCATCGGCGGGTTCGACATCATCGAACGCGAACACACCAACCTGATGGAGGGAGGCCCTCGCAAGATCTCTCCATTCTTCATTCCAGCTTCCATCATCAACCTCGCCGCCGGGCACGTTTCCATGCGTTGCGGCGCTAAGGGTCCAAACGAGGCCACGGCCACGGCTTGTACCACCAGCGCACATTCGATTGGCGATTCCATGCGGATCATTCAGCACAACGATGCTGACGTGATGATTGCCGGGGGCGCCGAGGCCGCAATCACTCCCATGGGCGTCGGTGGATTCGCCGCCATGCGCGCGCTCTCCACGCGCAATGACTGCCCCGAAAAGGCAAGCCGCCCCTGGGACAAAGATCGTGACGGTTTTGTCATGGGCGAAGGCGCCGGCATCATGATCCTCGAGGAACTGGAATTTGCCCGCAAACGCGGCGCGCGCATTCTCGCGGAGGTCGCGGGCTACGGCATGTCAGGCGACGCCTTCCACATGACGCAACCTGCGCCCGAGCATGAAGGTGGATTCCGCGTCATGCGCAACGCCGTCCGGGACGCCAAGGTCACTCCCGACGTGGTCGGATACGTCAACGCCCACGGCACTTCGACTCCAATCGGCGACACGCTCGAAGCGCATGCGATTCGCAACTTCTTCGGCGAGCGCAAGATTCCCGTAAGTTCCACAAAATCCATGACCGGGCATCTGTTGGGCGGCGCCGGAGGGCTCGAAGCTGCGATTACCGTGCTCGCGCTGCGCGACCAGATTCTGCCGCCGACGATCAACCTTGAGAATCAGGACCCCGATACCGCCGGTATGGATTTCGTTCCCAACCAGGCTCGCAAGGCTGCCATCGAATACGCCATGTCGAACTCGTTCGGCTTTGGGGGCACCAACGGCGCGTTGCTGTTCCGCCGCTGGAGCGAATAGAAGTTCAAAACGAAACCTGTTAAACCTCCAATCAAAAATCCCTAATCTCGCAAAGCCCTGATTCGGCGCGCCTTTTGGGGCGTAATGTCCTCTCTCGCATTCCTCTGAAAAAGTAATGAGACTTTGGTACTTCGCGCGTTGGCCCTTTGTGTCTTTTCAATGTGGGCAACCGCCTCCACAATGATTTTGAAAGTGGAGTCTTTCCCTCGACCTTTATGGATAAAGCTTTCGCCACTAACTACGCCTCAGCCCTTCCCATTCGAAAAGTCGCTGCTCGCACCGCGCTTGTCGGTTTGGATGAACCATCGCGCGCCTTACTGGCTGAGTGTTTCCGCCAGTTCGGCATTGAAACTGTGCCGATTTCAGCGAACGCAGCCGAGCGCCTGCGAAAGGAAAAATTCGAGGCTTGCGTGCTGAACCTGGGCAACGAAGCCGCACCCGTCATGGAAGCGGCCCGCACTTCTCCCTCGAATAGCCGCTGCATCATTTATGGCGTTGGCGGCAACGCGCAACAAGCCATGAGCTTTTCGAAATACGGCATCAACGCGATGTTCAACAATCCGCTCGAACGTCCCGCCGCCCTTAAACTAGTGCGCGCGACCCGAATGCTCGTGCAGCACGAATTCCGCCGCTACGTTCGCATCCCAGTGATGACCGAGGTCTCCCTTGTGGGCGATGGCCGCCGCATCAGCGCCAGCAGCATTGAAATCAGCACGGGCGGAATGTCGATAAAGACCTCCGAAGATTTCTCCATCGGCGTAAAAGTGGACGTGTCGTTCGCCCTCATGACGTTGCCGCGCATCATCCTCAAGGGATTGGTGAGCTGGCGCAAGCCCAAGTCGCTCGGCGTCCGCTTCGACCCAACCGACGACGGCCGCCACAAACTCAAAGTCTGGATCGATTCCTACCTGGAGAATTGAACGCATCAACGCCGAGAACGCAGAGGCCGCCGAGCTGAGTAACAATTCTTTGGCTGGTCATCCCTCGGCGTTCTTTGCGCTCTCGGCGGTAGATTCCTACCGGTGGTCCCATATCGCGGCTCGTGCGGCTTCCTGCCGTTACAATACTCTCGTGCCCGAAGCCAGCACTCGCGAAACGGCCGCACCAGCGCAACCGGCCACCGGCCCGCACCGCTTCACCCTGCGCCAGCGCATCATCCTGCGCATCATCATCTGGCTCGGGTACTGGCTCATCCGCCTGATCGGCCCCACGCTACGGGTCTGCATTTCATGCGAAGTGGGAGCGCAGCAAACGCTCGGCGAGCACCCGCTGATCGCTTCTTTCTGGCATTCGTGCATCATTCCCGCGACCTACATTTGCCGCGACCTGGGCGTGCGGGTGATGAGCAGCAACAGTTACGACGGCGAATATATGGGCCGCATCATTCACAAATTTGGATTCGTTGCCGTAAAAGGATCGAGCAGCCGAAACGCTGTGCGCGCGTTGCTCGGACTGCGCCGCGCCCTTGGAGATGGCTGGACTGTGGCGTTCACCCTGGACGGCCCGCGCGGCCCACGTCACAAAGTCAAGCCCGGCCCGGTTGCCTTGGGACGCTCGTCAGGCGTGCCTCTGACCATGTTTCACGCAGCACTAGACAAAGCCTGGGTGCTCAACTCCTGGGACCGAATGATGATCCCCGTGCCCTTTTCGCGGGTCCTGGTGCGCTTCGGCAAACTGATTCGCGTGCCGGAAGATGCGGCTGACGAAGACATCGAGCGCTACACCACCGAACTGCAAGCGTCGCTCGATCGTGTGTGTGAATTTGCGGAGGCGAATGTGAGCAGGGTCGGGACGAGCGAGTTTCCCTATTACCACGCCAGTTAGAATTGCAGATTGAGGATTTTCAGATTGCAGATTCAATCCTAGGCACGGTACGACAAGCAATCGCAATCTGAAATCTGAAATCAAAAATCTGAAATCAAAAATCGCCTTACTCCAGCGTTGACCCCAGCTGCTGATACTTATACTTCTTCCCATCCCAGAAAACGACGGACGAGGTATCTTCGCCCTCACCTTTTTCTTCCATGTAGATCCCGAGGATCATCTTCTTCTTGATAGTCAGCCGCTTCACGCTCAGCGTCTTGAATGGCAGGTTGATCAGCAGAAATTTTGCTTTCGGCTTCTCCGCGCGCCAGGCATCCTTGTCGGCACCATGAATGATGAGCAGGGAGACGCCCCGGCGCTCCGGTTCATCCGACGCGAACGTAGACGTCACTTTGACGTCGCTATATCCCAGAAAGCTGTCATAGGGATCGGCGACAACGAAACTGTATTCGTCGCGATCCGCCATCGGGTTCTTGCACTTGGCCGCGACCACCAGGTCCTCCACGCCGTCGTCATCGAGATCGGCGACGAATTGCGGCGGCCCCTTCAGCAGCGAGCAATTATCCCCAAACTGTTTGTGGATGAGTTCGTCCGTAACCGCTGGCGACGGAGTCTTCGCGTGAGCCGGCGGCGGAGGCGGTTCTTTTTTCTGCGCGGACGCGGCAATGATCAAAAAAGCAGCAAGCACTGGGAGGAGTACAAATTTACGGGACGACATGGTCTTACTCTAGACCGGTTTTAGTCAGCCGGGTAGAGACACACTAGTGACGGAGGTAATGTTGGGAGATCGCAGTGCTGTCTCGAATACCTTCGTCATCCTGAGCGTGTTTTTTGCGCGAAGGACCTATGTACTCTGTGGACGTTGCACGCTTCCGGCGGAGTGCACAGGTCCTTCGGCCCGCAAACAACGCGGGCCTCAGGATGACAAGCGTTTAGACAGGCGCCGCGGACAACTCCTAGCGCCGGAAATGCTCCCACCCCCGCGCCTGAAGCTCATAAGCAACGCCCTTGGAGTTCCGCACGAGAATCCCCCGAGCGCGCGTGATGACTCCGATAGGAGTCAGGGGCACTCCTGCAATCTGCGCTGGCACACGCTTTCCCGGCGGAACGGTGAAGAGCAATTCGTAATCCTCCCCGCCATGCAGGGCCAGATCGAGATTAACCTCGCGCGCGGGTTTGCCGACTCGCGCTCGCGGAATCAACGAGGCTTCAATCTCTGCTCCACGTCCGCTCTCTTCGCAAATATGCGCCAGGTCCGTCGAGAGCCCGTCGCTCGTATCGATCATGGCTGTCACCAAACGCTTCTCACACAGGATGCGTCCCAACTCCAACCGAGCCTCTGGATAAAAATGACGTGGATAGTCTCTCGGATTCAGCTTCTTCTTGGGCTTCGCCCTCATCTGGAGCACGGCCGCAGCCGATCCTCCCAACTCGCCACTGACGTAAATGCGATCTCCAGGCCGCGCTCCCGATCGAAAGACAGCCTGGCCTTTGGGCACGCTTCCCACGACGATGATGTCCGCCAGAATCCCGTTGGGAGATTCTGCCGTGTCTCCGCCCGCAAGAGTGACTCCATGTTTCTTCGCGAGCCTGATCAGACTCTCAGCAAACCGTTCCACCCAAGCTTGAGAAGTATTTCGGGGCAGCGCCAGCGATAGGAACGCCGCGACCGGCTCTCCGCCCATGGCGGCAATGTCGCTCAGTCCGCGCGTCAGGCAACGATGCCCCACCGACTCCGCCGGATGCCAGTCTCGCCGGAAGTGAATCCCCTCCAGCGTTAAGTCCGTCGTGACCAGCGATTCGTGTCCCGGCCGCACTCGCAACACGGCGCAGTCGTCTCCGATCCCCGCGATCACGGTGCGATTGGCACTCTTCACCATGCGGCGAATCTGGGTAATCAACGCTTTTTCAGAAAGCGGCACGGCACCAACAATATAAAGGAACGACGTGTACCAGATGCCCGATCCCTGGGAAGATGCCCGATTCCTTCTTTCCGACTCGATTCAGCACCCAGAAACGGCGATTACGTGAGCTACACTACGGTCGGCGATACGGAGGCGATCCGATGAAAAGTCAATTCTTTCCTGCGTTCGCCCTTCTGCTCTCATCGGCGATGCTAGGTCAGTCATCGCAACCACCTGCTCCGCAAATAGTCGAGATTCCCAGTGGCAACCTGCACCTGAAGGGCTACCTCTGGAAGCCCGCTGGCCCCGGCCCGTTCCCCGCAGTCCTGTTCAATCACGGCTCTGGCACAGATGCCGTGCACACGGCCGGAATGACGGTGAACGAGGCAGCAGAAAAGCTGGCTCCTCTTTTCGTCAAGCACGGCTACGCACTTCTCTTTCCGTGCCGGCGCGGTCAGGGTCTTTCCGCCGACCAGGCACCGTTCATGCGAGACCTGCTCAAGCACGAAGAAGAGGCCAAGGGAAAGAAGGCTCGTGTGCATTTGCAGTTTGTTCTCATGTCTACAGAACAACTCGACGATGTCTTGGCGTCTCTCGCGTTCCTGAAGAACGTGCCGGGCATTGATCCGCACCGTATTGCGGTAGCTGGACATTCGTTCGGTGGACAGCTAACGCTGCTGGCCGCCGAACGCGACCTGAGTGTCAGGGCGGCGGTTACATTCGGCGCTGCCGCCGAATCGTGGGACCGATCCCCGGAACTACGCGAGCGCCTGCTGACCGCTCTTCGCAAGACAGACGCCCCAATCATGTTGATCCATGCCGAGAACGACTACAGCACCACTGCCGGGCGCGACTTGGCTGCTGCACTTGAGCACCTCCACAAGCCTCACCTGCTCAAAATTTATCCTCCCGTGGGTAAGTCCCCTGACGATGGCCACAACGCTTTGTACGAACCTCTACCTCTTTGGGAGAACGACGTGTTCAAGTTCCTCGACGAATATGACCTTCGTTAGCCACACGCCCCACCGGCCTGGCTGACTTGTGGATTATCCCGCCCGGTATTTTGGCCCGATTCCACCTGTCCAAGCGCACTCAAGTAACCTGTCCCTCCGCTCCCCTTCCGGCCCATCCTTCGGTAACTGAGAATGCCCTTATGCGTCGTTGACAGGGGGAACCCAGTTTGTTACCGTTAACCAGTTATTCACAACAAACCTTTGGCCGAGCTTAAGTTCTGCAAATGTTTGGCGTTGCAGAGAAAACAGACCTGAGGCTCAGGTTTAGTAGTAGGGCGGGAAGAGTTTCCATTCCCAAGATGGGACGTAGCCCGAAATAGTCAGGTGGTCCGCACAGGCGCTCTGCAACCTCAGAACTTCGCCTGAAATTCCGGACCTGATGATTCACAAGCTGGTTGAGAAGCTTCAACAACTGAAGGAGCATTTTGCAGAAGCGTTTTTACATTCTCTTCGTGGCCCGCGGGGACGACGGCCAGTTGCGCAAGATCTCCATCCCCGTGCATTACCTGTACGTTTTCGTAGTTGGCGCCGCGATTGGCTTCCTCAGTCTCACCGGTATCGCCAGTTCCTACACCCGGATGCTTCTCAAGGTTTCGCAATTCAACCAGCTGCGGACCGAGAAAGACCAACTCAAGGACAATTATTCGCGCCTCGAGCAGGTCGCCAAAGAGCGTGACGTTCAGGTCGCCTCCCTGGGCTCGATCGCTGGTGAAGTCTCGGCGCTCTACGGCCTGAAGGCACAGCCCACGTTGGTAACAGCTACCGCCGATCAGATCCAGGCTTCCGAAGTCAGTTCTTCGCTCGACCAGTTGCATGCGCTGCGCAGTTCGGCCCTTTCCGGTGCCACGATGGTCGGCCTGACCATGGGCCTCACCCGCAACGCCACCACTGCCGACTGGATCAAAGCCAACTCAGCGCCGAACCTATGGCCGGTGGATGGCCAGGTGACCGGCAGCTTCGGCGAACGCATCGATCCATTCAACGGTGAAGGCGCATTCCACAGTGGCGTGGATATTGGCAGCAACTTTGGCGCTCGCATTATCGCCCCAGCCGACGGCGTGGTCACCTTTACCGACATGATGGGCGGCTACGGCAAGGCGATCATGATCAACCACGGCAACGGCATCAGCACCCGTTACGGGCACCTTTCCGGTTTCGCCGTCACTGCAGGACAGGTCGTACATCGCGGCGATACCATCGGCTACGTCGGCGAGAGCGGACGCTCCACCGGCCCCCACCTCCACTACGAAGTACGCATCAACGACACTCCAGTCAATCCCTACAAATACCTCCGCATGACCGTCGCCCACAGCGGCGGCTTCACGACCGGCAGCTAAACCCCTCGTCCCTCAGGTTAAAGCATTTGGATTTTTGCGCAGGCGCGAGTGCGTCTCGCTAAGGGAGTTGCAGGTCCAGCGCGTAGATTTCATGTGAACTGGCGTCGCGCACCGCGAGCACGCTTCCGTCGGGCGCCACGCCGGACCAGGATCCCCACACGCCGCTGAAGCGGTTCAAGTCATCCCAGGAGAGGAATTGCTCGGATCGGGTCGCTCCAAGTCTGAGCTTGTGCATGGAAGGCTCGGCGGCAAGAAATCGTTCCATGTAGATGGACTTCCCGTCTTTGGACCAGAGCGGATAGCCGATCGTGCCATCGTCAACGCGCAGCCAGTCCGACCATTGCCCGGTGCGGAAATCGAACAGCATCAACTTCTTCGAATCCGATGTCAGGGCTGCCATGTGAAACCCGTCGGGTGACCAGCGCGGGCTGAACATCCCACGTGAACCCGGAACGATCGAGGATTGATGCGTCGCGAAGTCGAAGACTTGAATCTCAAGTTCTCCCAGGTCCATTCCCGAAGAAGGACGACCAAACGCGATCTGCTTGCCATCCGGAGACCAGGTGGCATCCGCTTCCTGGCGGTCCTGTGGCACGAGCTCCTTCGGCGTGCCTCCCTCGGGAGAGATCAGATAAATCTTCCAGGGCCTTCCTTGCTCCGTTCCCACGAAGGCGATCTCCTTCCCGTCCGGCGACCAATTCGGCAGCGTGGCGTAGACTGGCCAGTAAGTGAGCTGCAGTCGCTGTGAACCGTCGATCCGCGAGCCAAAGCGTCAGTTCGGGATAATTAATGTAGACGATCCACTGCCCATCGGGCGAGAATGCCGCCTCGCCGGCTGAAACGCCAGAGAGGAACGGCACAAACTGCCGCGCCTGAACGTCGTACCGCACCAGTTCCCCCTGAAGCAGCATGCCGTTGGTAAAAATATGATTGCTGTCAGGGCTGGAAACCACATCCGAATACCACAATGGTCCAGTGGTCAGTTGCACTGGTTCGGCCTTGCGCTGGAATGGGCGCACCGTATCGTATACCGCCCACAAGTCCTTGGTTCCCCCCGAAGTTTGCACTTCAAAAATGTAGTAGCGGCCGTCGCGCGTCCAATCCCCACAGCACACCATGGCATCCGTCTTCCACTCCGGCAGCAACGGTTGCGGATTCGAACCGTCAGCCTGCATCTCCCACAGAGTGGAGACATTCTTTCCCGGGGAGCTCAGGGTTAAACGCAATCGCCGGCCATCGCGAGAAAAACGCAAGTGGTGCGGAACCTCGGCGAAGCTTCTGATTTTTCGGGCGTGGCTGCCATCGGCATCAGCCAGCCAGACGTCGAGTCCCTTCACGAATACTAGTTGCCGTTGGTCCCGAGACCACAAAGCCTCTTTGCCTTCGATGTCACCGAGCCTGCGCACCGAACCAGCCGGCAGAGGAAGAGCCCAGAACGGTGACGGTGCTCCGCTCCTCAACTCGGAAATCAGCAGGCTCGAACGATCGGGACTCAGGTTGAATAGGATCGGGTTCTGAAAAGAAACAGGGATCGGAAATGTCTCTCCGCCGGAAGCGGAGACCTGCGCGAGCCGCATGTGCCCCGCGGACGCCTCTGGAAAGTAGATCCGCGACCCGTCCGTCACGAGTCGTCCTTTAAATAGACCATCGCGCGTAATCTGCTTCACGCCCACGACTTTCGGTGGCGAGCTCGGAAGCATCAGCCAGCCCATCGCTATGATGAACAGGATCACAAGGGCCACCGCCCCAACGTTCAATGACGTTAGTCTCTTGCGCTGTCTGGCCGCGGTGCTGTGCGATATTCGGCCCTCAACCGTCAGAATTTTGTCGGAATCGGTGTCCCGCTTTAACCGCTTCAAATCTGCGCGCAGTTCGGACGCACTTTGGTAGCGAACGTCACGATCTTTTTCCAACGCCGTACTTATGATCCGGTCGCACTCCGGCGGGAGCGCGGGATTGAAGTGCACAGGTGGAATCGGTGCCTTGTGCAGAATCGCGTCAAAGATTGCCGCCGTCGTGCTGCCCGGAAAAGGCAGCGCTCCAGTGGCCATTTCATAGAGCACTGCTCCAAACGAAAAGAGATCCGATCGAGGATCGAGATCTTTTCCCAGCGCCTGTTCCGGTGACATGTAGGCGACCGTCCCCAACGTGGTGCCAGGACTCGTGAGATTGCTGTTGCTGGCGGTCGTAGCATCGCCCGGCTCCAACGCCTTATTCAACTTGGCAAGTCCGAAATCCAGCAGCTTGGCATGCCCACGTTCGGTGACGAAAATATTCCCCGGTTTGATGTCGCGGTGGGTGATGCCACGCGCGTGCGCAGCATCGAGGGCGTCGGCGATCTCGATCGCCAACTCGAGGGTGCGCTCGAAGTCGAGCGGCGCCCTGCGCAGTAGCTCGCGCAGGGGACGTCCTTCCAGACACTCCATCGCGATAAAAATATTCCCGTCTTGATCGCCTACTTCGTAGATCGTACAGATGTTCGGATGGTTAAGGGCGGAAGCGGCCCGCGCCTCCCTGCGGAAGCGCTCGTAAGCCTGCGGGTCGCGAGCGAGTTCGTCAGACAGGAACTTGAGAGCGACGAAGCGGCCGAGTTCAAGGTCCTCGGCCTTATAGACCACGCCCATTCCACCGCTTCCCAGACGCTCCAGGAGTCGATAGTGGGAGATGGATTGGCCCGCGATGGCGTTCAGAGTAGACACGGGTACGACACCCCGTCTTCAAATTCTACAAATCGGCCACAGGCTTGGAAGTGCTCGCGGTCACAGCATCGGGTGATTCCAGTAACCACACTCCACTCATAGGCATTACCGGGGTAATCCCGTCACCCAAACAGGCTGATGGATCACGACGCCTGCGGCGCTAACATAGTAGGACTCCTCCCCGGGGTTGTGTGGCAGGCCCGGCAGCCGCCGCCAACAGAATACGAATGGATCATCCCGACATAGATCATTCCGAGACCAAACGCTTTGGCCGTTACGAGATCATCGGCGAGTTGGGCCGCGGAGCTATGGGCGTGGTCTACAAGGCTCGCGATCCCCGCATCGAGCGTACCGTGGCGCTCAAAACGATCGCCCTGCGCGGCCAGGAACCCGAAGAGGAAGAAGAATTCCGCAAGCGCTTCATGAATGAAGCCCAAGCCGCCGGACGCCTCCACCACCCCGGCATTGTCGCCATTTTTGACGTGGGCGAGGATTCAGACAATCACGACCCGTTTATCGTCCTGGAGTACGTGCCGGGACAAGCCCTCAACCGCTTGCTGGCCCGCCAGAAAAAGCTTCCGGTCGCCACAGCCCTGCAACTCGGGCTGGAGATCGCCGAAGCCCTCGACTACGCCCACACCCAGGGTGTGACTCATCGCGACGTGAAGCCCGGCAACATTCTCGTGACTCCAGAGGGCCGCGCCAAAATTTCCGACTTCGGTATCGCCAAGCTCAATCTGGCGCACTTCACGCTGCCCGGCAAAGTCCTTGGCACGCCGGCCTACATGGCTCCCGAGCAACTCAGCGGCGAGGGCGCCGATGGCCGCTCCGACCTTTTCTCGCTCGGCGTGATTCTGTATGCCATGGTCGTAGGCCATTCCCCGTTTCAAGGGGACAGCGCAACCACGGTGTGCTTCAAGGTTGCCAACCGCGAACCGGTACCAGCGAGTGCGCTCGACTTGAACGTGCCCCGTGAACTGGACGTCGTGATCGCCCGTGCCATGGCAAAGGATCCAAGAGAACGCTACCAGCGCGGCTCCGACCTCGCCGAAGATATCCGCCAACTGCAGGCGCTGTGCAAGCCCGGCTCGACTACTTCCTCTCTGCAGGCCAACGTCGCGGCCGTGACGCGCACTCAGACCGTTTCCCAAGCCGCCGCCCTCAGCGGACGTCCGGCCATCGGAATGGCGTACGCGGCGAAGTTCGTCCGCGGTGCAATCTTGAAGGCCCCGGTGAAGGATTTAATCCTCGGCGCAGCCACGGTCCTCTTACTGGTAATCGTTGGCGCACAAATGAAATTGCTATTGGGTTCACACGGGTCGGCGGCGGATCCGGACCAGGTTCAGACCGCGCAAATGCGTAGTCAATCCTCGCAGCCTCAATCAGGAACATCCACGGCTGGACCGCAGGCCCGACAGAATGACGCTCGTGTCGTTGAGGTAGTGCCCACCGCTGAGCCCAAAGCGACTGTGCGGAAAGCATCGGCGAAGTCAGTCGCGAAAACCGCCCCGCCCAGCCCGCATCCTGCCAAAGAAATAAAAGAAATCGTTGTGCCCTTTTCGACCGTGGAATTGGCGGTGCGGCACCAGTTCAAAGATGCAACGCTGACCGTTTTCGTGGACGATAAGGTAACCCTGACCCGGCCGCTGCACGGCGGAACTCAAAAGCGGTTAGTGGTCTTCAACGGCGTCCGCGGCATGGAATCCGAGACGCTCAAAGTGCCGGCCGGCAAACATTCCATGCGCTTCCAGGTGCAAACCGCCGATCAGACCGTCAATCTCTCGAAGATGCTCTCGGCCGATCTCATCGGCGGCGACGACAAGACTCTGCAAATCACCTTCGACAAGCACAACACGGTCATGCATCTCGACTGGCAGGATGGTCGCTAGTCGGTGGTTCGTGGATCGTTAGCAATCAATCGCTGTCGCACGGCGGAGGGTGGGGCCAACGACTAGCGACGCCGCAACCCTACTGCCGCAGCCCCATCCAGTTTTCCGACACAACCAGCGAATTCCCCGGATTCTGCGGATCGTACTTCACCGACGTGTGCAGCCCCAGCCGGCAGGAATGCAGATTGATCCAGTGCCGCAGATACGTCACATCCTGCGAGCATTCATAGGAGACTCCTGCCACGTCGTACTTGTAGATCAGCATGACGGCGGCGTGATAGTTATTCGCCGCCGCCAGTTCCTGCACATCGATCACGGTGCCATCGGTGATGCGGCCCGTTCCTTCGAGCCAGGCGCGCCGTTCGCGCTCCAGTTCGTCGGGCGTCTTAGGTTTGCGCCGCAACAACGCGTACGCGCCCAGCAAAGTGACGCCGCTTACCGCCACCAATCCATAAAGTCGAAGTGAGTCCATACAGGGATGGGTTGAAATCGCTTCAATATTTTCCCGATTTCTTATTCAGCATAAGCCGAAAGCGAGGCGCATGGAAGTGGTGGCGAGGTTACGGAGGTGCCAGAGGCTGTGAAAAACTTTAGCCGCGAAAAAAGTGACGCTTCCGCACGCCGCGACCATTCAAGTCAGCACTCAGTGACCCTATCGAAGGTTCTCGGCAACCACGCTACGCTGATCCGACTCCAAGTCTCATGGCTTCCACGGTCGCAGCTCAGCCGCAACTCAACAGAAGAGAACGGCAGCCGAGCCCGCGATCGAACAAGATCATCTACGCCGCAATCGTGGCGCTAGTCGTTCTCGGCGTTGCGGCATTCCTGTGGCACCACTACTGGCCCTTCGAGCAGCGGGCAGTCATCGAAGATCTCGAAGAGGCCGGCGATAGCCACGTAACCATTCGCGACTTTCACCGCACCTACTTTCCCTATCCCGGCTGCGTCCTCGACGGCGTTGTCTTCACGCGTGGCGGAAATTCTCCCAAGCCCCTGATCACCATCGAAAAACTAACCATCCAAAGCTCATATCTGAACGTTCTGCGCAGCCACGTCAACCGCATCACCGCCGAAGGCATGCACGTCTTCATTCCCGTCTTTGGCACGGCGCCGCCCTTCCACGCCAAACGCTCGACCGTCGCCATCGGAGAGATGACCACAACGGATATGACGGTCGAGTTCGCGCGCACAGACGACAAGCCGCCCTTGCGCTTCGACATTCACGAGGCCCATCTGCATGACGTTGGATGGGACGGCCCTCTCACTTATCACCTGAAAGTCCACAACCCCGAGCCGCCCGGAGAAGTCACCACCTCGGGCAAGTTCGGCATCTGGAACGACAACGATCCCGGCCAGACGCCGATCTCCGGCGAATACACTTTCGACCATGCAGACCTTGGCGTCTACCACGGCATCGGCGGCACACTCTCGTCGGTGGGAAAGTTTGGCGGCAAGCTCAACCACATCGACATCTCGGGCACAACCGACACTCCCGACTTCGAAGTCGCATCCGGCAAACATCGTGTCCAGCTCAAAACCCAGTTCAGCGCCTACGTTGACGCTACCCATGGCGACACCTTCCTCAAGCGCGTGGATGTCCACTTCCGCAAGACGCACGTCGTCGCGCAAGGCAGCATCGCAAAATCCCCCAACGTTAAGGGCAAAACCGCATTGCTCGACCTGAGCACCGAGAATGGCCGCATTGAAGACGTCCTCGGACTCTTCGTCGAAGCACCTCGCGCGCCCATGTCAGGTCCCGTAACGCTCCGCGCAAAGGTCAAGATTCCCCCTGGCGAGCGGCCTTTTCTCGAAAAAGTGGAGCTCCTCGGAAAATTCGGAATCTCCGGCGGAGGATTCTCCAACTCTGACACTCAGGAAGGCGTGAACAAGCTCAGCGCCGGAGCACGCGGGGAAAAAGACACTGCCGATCCCGAAACCGTGCTCACCGATCTCACAGGCGAGGTCGCACTCTATAACGGCGTGAGCACCTTCGATGATCTGGCTTTCAGCGTTCCGGGCGCAGCCGCCCGCATGCACGGTACTTACAACATCATTAATCACAAGATTGACTTGCGCGGCCAGATGAAGGTCGACACGAAAATTTCGAAAACCACCAGCGGCGCCAAGGCACTACTGATGAAAATGATGGACCCATTCTTTAAGAAAAGAAAAAAGGGAGAAGTCGTCCCCGTCCGAATTTCCGGAACCTACGAGAAGCCGTCCTTCGGCCTCGCCCTTAACGACAAGCAAGCGCAATCAGTCGATCCGCCCTCGCACCATCACGTGCGCAATGGTCTGGCCCAGCCGCCTTCGCACTAAGATTTCGCGCTGAGAAAATTCTGGGGATTACCGAGGCTGGCAACCGATTCTGTCGGTCGAAGTAAGAGTTGATCTAGAATCAGCCGATCGACCCATGACCTTCCAGAAGCTGAGCTTTGCGACGATTTCATTTGCTCTCGCAGCCTGCTTGACTGCGTTCTTGCCAGGCGCAAACGCCGCCGACAAGAAGCCACGGCACGACTGGCCCGTCTATGGCGGCACCGCCGAGAACACTCACTCCTCCAACCTGTCTCAGATCAATCGAAAAAACGTGAAGAAACTCAAAGTTGCGTGGACCTACGACATCGGAGAGTCCGGCGGCCTGCAGACGAGCCCGATCATCGTGAGCGACGTTCTGTACGGTCTGACCCCGTCTCAAAAAGTGTTCGCTCTGAACGCGGCCACCGGCAAATTGCTATGGCAGTTCGACTCCGGAATTAAAGGCACCCAACCCAATCGCGGCCTCGCTTACTGGTCCGATGGAAAAGAGGATCGCATCCTCGTCGGTGTCCTGAACTTCGTCTATGCCCTAGACGCCGCCACCGGCAAGCCAATCGCGACCTTTGGCACGAACGGACGCATTGATCTCCGCGACGATCTCGGTCGCGATCCCGCGGAGCAGTCCATCTACATGACCAGCCCCGCCGTCATCTACCGAGACCTGATGATCGTCGGAGGCCGCGAATCTGAAACTCTCCCCGCTTCTCCCGGCGATGTGCGCGCCTACGACGTGCGCACCGGCAAACTCCGGTGGTCGTTCCACACCATCCCTCATCCCGGCGAATTCGGCTACGAAACCTGGCCGAAGGGTGCATGGAAGACCAGTGGCGCCGCCAACAACTGGGCTGGCATGACCGTGGATCGCGAGCGTGGAATCGTTTATGTCCCGACCGGCTCCGCAGCGTTCGATTTCTATGGCGCCGATCGCGTTGGCGACGATCTCTTCGCCAACACCCTGCTTGCTCTCAACGCCAACACCGGCGAGCGTATCTGGCATTTTCAGGCCGTGCGCCACGACCTGTGGGATCGAGACTTCCCCGCGCCGCCGGCGCTCGTAAGGGTCGAGCACGACGGCAAGCGAATCGACGCCGTCGCCCAAACCACAAAGCAGGGCTTCGTATTTCTCTTCGACCGCACCACGGGCAACCCGCTGTTTCCCATCGAGTGCCGCGACTATCCGCCCAGCGACGTTCCCGGGGAAGTCGCGGCAGCCCAGCAATGCCTGCCCACAAAACCCGCGCCTTACTCACGACAAACGTTGACCGAGAATCTTCTGAGCCAGCGGACGCCCGAAGTCCATCAGTGGGCCCTCGCGCAGTTCCGCACCTTCCGCAACCAGGGCCAGTTCGTCCCTTTCAGCGTTGGCAAAGATACGGTCGTCTTTCCCGGCTTCGATGGCGGCGCCGAGTGGGGAGGAGCAGCCGCCGATCCGGACGCTGGCATTCTCTACGTCAATGCCAACGACGTCGCCTGGACCGGAGCCCTCGCCGAGAGCACGCCAGAGAACAATCCCAAATCGCTCTATCTGACTCAGTGCGCAGTCTGCCATGGCGAGAACATGGCCGGATCCCCACCCTCGATTCCCTCGCTGGTAGGCATCGGCGCCCATATGTCTCCATCCGACATCGCAGCCACAATCAAGAACGGCAAGGGGCGTATGCCCGGTTTTCCGAACCTTCCCGACGATCAATTGACCATGCTGCGCGCCTACCTGATGAACGGCGGAACTCTGGGAAATGACCACAAAGAAGTGGTCACCACTGAGCCTGCGCCGACGCCGATGAAGTATCACTTCACCGGCTATAAGAAATTTCTCGATCCCGAGGGATACCCCGCCGTAGCCCCGCCCTGGGGAACCTTGAGCGCCATCGATCTCAACACCGGCGAATATGTCTGGCAGATTCCTCTGGGCGAATATCCGGAACTCGCCGCCCAGGGCCTGAGGAACACCGGCACCGAGAACTACGGAGGCCCCGTCGCAACCGCAGGCGGACTGGTCTTCATCGGCGCCACGAACTTCGACAAAAAGTTTCGCGCCTTCGACAAGACAACCGGCGCCCTGCTCTGGGAGACAACGCTGCCGTTCGCAGGAAATGCAACTCCCGCCACCTATGAAGTGAAAGGCCGTCAGTTTGTAGTGATCGCAGCGGGTGGAGGAAAAGACTTGAAGTCGAAGGCAGGCGGAGTCTACGTAGCCTTCACTCTGAAGAAGTAGCGAGCGAAAATTACTTACCGCAGACGCTCTTACTAACCAGATCGCCGAACCCGCCCTCAAGGTCCCGGCCGAACATGTCGTCGTGCGAGGATTTTTTGCTCACCACGGGGCGTCCGCTGTGATCGCGGGAATAAAACCATTCGCTGGTGGGAGTGGCGGTGCCGCTGGCGCAGTTGAACCGAACCCTGGCCCGCATCTCGACAAACGGTCCACCCTGCGGCAACTTCGCCGGCTCTTTGTACTCGACGCGCACCAGCGCCAGCCGCTGGTTGCTCTTCAACACACGCACGGAGCTAACCGAGATCTTGTCGCCCGCCTCGGTCTCCCCGATGGCTCGCCAGTCTCCGGCAGCCAGTACCACCAGGCTCACGACGAGCACTGGCGCCAGCACGACCGCCGCGAAAACAATGAGGCCCTTTTTCAACCCTTACGTTCCCCGAGCGTCAACAGCACGAGACACTCTCGTCGAAAAGCCGGATTCTGTCAACGTGTCTTATTTTACGCTTATTTTACGCCCCGCCACCCGGCTAGAACCCGTGCTATCGTAATGGACGCGGTACCGTGTCTAAGAATCGATCAACGTCGCCTGAAGCTTATGGAAACCCTTCATTACACAATGTTTACGTCGCCGGTTGGCCCGCTCTTCCTGGCCGCTTCCAGCCGCGGTTTGGTCGCTCTCGAGTTCGACGCCCGCCTGCCCGGGCAGCAGACCGTCCGTCCCAACCCTCGCGACCTCCGCGAAGAGTCCAAGACCCAGCGCTTTGAGGAATCAGAGCGCGCCCTACAGCCTTACGTCCTGCAACTTCAGGAGTATTTCGCCGGCCAGCGCCGTGAGTTCACATTCCCGCTCGATCTTCGCGGAACCGACTTCCAACTGGCCTGCTGGCGCGCCCTCGTTGCGATCCCGTATGGCGAAACTCGCACTTACGCCGACATCGCTCGCGCCGTCGGCCGTCCTCAGGGATTTCGCGCCGTCGGCATGGCCAACAACCGCAACCCGATCGCGATCGTCGTTCCCTGCCACCGCGTCATCGCCTCCGACGGGACCCTCTGCGGCTACGGCGGTGGACTCGACACAAAACGCAAACTGCTCGCACTCGAAGGCGCACTCAGTGGCACGCTGGCCGCGTGAAGAGATTTCAGATTGTAGATTTCAGATTGCAGATTTAAACTGCGGCGCTCGGTCTTTCAATCTGAAATCTGAAATCAAAAATCTGAAATCGAACTTCTGGACTTTTGATTTTCAATCTGAAATCAAAAATCTGAAATCGAACTCAATCTCCTTTGACCACACAATCGACCTCCACTCTCCGCAAGGCCGGCCTCTTCTATCTCGTCTTCGTCATGTTCTCCTACACCACCGGAGGCCCCTTTGGTCTTGAGGAGATGGTCACCACCTCCGGCCCCGGCATCACTCTCCTCTACCTTCTGATCCTCCCGTTTTTCTGGTGCATCCCGGTCTCGCTCGTCTCCGCTGAGCTCACTACCGCCATGCCCGTCGAAGGCGGTTTCTATCGCTGGACCCGCGCCGCCTTTGGCGATTTCTGGGGATTCCTCGCCGGATGGTGGAACTGGTCCGCCTCATTCCTGCTCGGCGGCGCGTACGCCGTCCTGTTCGCCGACTACTTCGTTTATTACATGCCCAAAATGACGTGGTGGGAGCACTACCTCTTGTCCGTCGCGCTCATCGTCGTCTTGACCTGGATCAACGTTCGCGGCATCCAGATGGTCGGGCAGGTCGCCACCGGGCTTGAGATTTTCATCTTCATTCCGGTGATCATCATGGTCGCGATCGCCCTCGCCCACTGGCACCAGAATCCCTTCCATCCGTGGATGGTTCCGCATCAGGCGCCGTTCAAAGTTTTCGGCGTGGGGTTAGCCCTGGGACTTTGGCTGTACTCCGGTTACGAGCAGCTCTCAACCGTCGCCGAAGAAGTCGAGAACCCGCAGAAAGCCTACCCACGCGCCCTGGCCGTCGTTGTGCCACTCTCGATTGCGGCCTATTTCTTCCCCACGGTCGCGGGATTGGCTGCGGCCGGCAGTTGGGAGAAATGGACCACCGGATATTTCTCTGACGCCGCCCGCATCATCGGCGGCCCTTGGCTCGGCACGTGGATGGCGCTCGCCGCCATGGTCGGCAGCGTCGCGCTGCTCAACAGCACCATCCTCACCACCACCCGCATGCCCTTCGCCATGGCCGAAGACGGATACCTGCCTGACGTCCTCACGCACAAGCACAAGCGCTACGAAACTCCGTGGCTCGCCATCGTCATCTCCGCGCTGATCTATGCTTTGCTCTCGTGGAAAAGCCTGGGCCAGCTGATCTCGGTCTACATCTGGCTGCGCTCGGCGACTACGGTCTTGACCGTGCTCTCCGCGTGGAAACTAAGACGCAAGCAGCCCGACCTGAAGCGCCCCTTCACGATCCCCGGCGGGAACATAGGATTGTTTTACGTGGTTGCCGCGCCAGTAGTGATGGCCCTCGTCGCCCTGCTGGGAAGCGGGAACGATCTCTTCGCTTTTGTCGGCGGCCTGATCGCAATCGCCCTCGGACCGCTGGTGTACCTGTTGCTCAAAAAACGCACGCCTGCCAAAACTTAGCACCCGACGCCACAGCTACTCTCCGAAAACAAGGGGGCCGATTTGATCTCCCAACTGCTTTATTTCTTCGGGATCTTGCGCTGTTCGAAGGCGCTCCGCTAGCCCGAAAAATGCGTTCTCTCTTTTCTGTATGGCTCTCGATCTCCCGCTCAATGTTGTCAGCCATTCGACGACCTAGGCACTGATTCTAGCTCACCCAGTCCAGCACCTTGTACCACGCTCCCGCGAACGGCAAGAACCACGGCTTCCCGTTGTACAGTCCCAGCGGCGCCCCCGGAAACGGAATGCCCACAAACGGATTTTCCGGCTTGTCCCCCGCCATCAACTCCGCAATCTTCTGCCCCTGATACGTCGCCATCGCAACGCCGTGTCCCGCATATCCCACTGCGTAATACATGCCTTCCATCTGCCCCGCATGCGGCATAATGTCAAAGGCAAAGTCCAGCGTGCCTCCCCAGACATAATCAATCTTGGCGTCCCTCAGTTGCGGATACACCCCAATCATGCCTCGCCGCAATAACGCCGCGCTCTGCCGCACCGTCTGATCGGTCTCTGGAAAGAAAGCCGCCCTTCCGCCAAACAACATCCGTCGATCCGGAGTGAGCCGGTAGTAGTAAAGATAATTCTTCGAGTCATAGATCATCCGGTTGCGCGGACTCAGTTCGCGCGCCAGCGCCGCCGGCAACACTTCGGTCGTAATGATGAACGACCCAATCGGAATCAGCTTCTTCTGCAGCGCGGGCGTCGCCTGCCCCGTGTAACCGCTCGTCCCGACAAACACTTCATGCGCCCACAGCGGCCCGCGGGACGTCCCCAACTTCCATCCCAGTTCACCATTGCGCGAGTCGCGCTCAATCCTTTCGACGCGGGCATGCTCGAAAATCTCAGCCCCCGCCTTCATCGCGGCCCGCGCCAGTCCGCCAACATAGCGCGCTGGATTACACCCGGCACTCACCTCATCCACCATCCCGCCGTAATAAATGGACGACCCGATCTCCGCCCCCAACTCGTGCTTCGGCACCACGCGCATCTTGTGGTTGTAATCGCGCTCGATGACGTCGACCTGACGCTGGTAATCGTCAAAATGCTTCTGCTTGCAGGCCACTTCCAGGTGCCCGCAACGCGAAAAGTCGCATTCGATCTTCTCTTCGCGCACAATCTGCTCGACGCAGTCCATCGAAGCCAGCGATGCCGTGTACATCCGTTGCGTCAGTTCGCGTCCATACATCGAGATGAGCTTGTTCACGCCCAGCTTCATCCCGGTGAGCACCATCCCCCCGTTGCGCGAACTCGCGCCCCATCCGACGGTCTCGCTCTCCAGCACGACGACTCTCGCCCCACGCTTTGCCAGCGTGCGCGCCGCGGAAAGTCCCGTGAATCCCGCCCCAATAACCGCGACATCGACGACCTCAGGCAGTGGACGCCCCGCGTCCAAAGCCGGCATCTCGGTCGTCGTCAACCAATAATTCCGTTCAATCATTCCTTGGGCCCCTGTCTTTCAAATACCGTCGTCTCACGAATCAGTCCTCGCAAGCCGCTCTGATCACGACCTTTGCCGGCGGCTCTCCGCGCTCCCCTGAGCGACCGAGCATTCTAGCGCGATGATGCACCGACAGTACATGTACTTTCGGTGCAGTACACCCCCGCTTTTCTTCAACCTCGGTAATCTTGTCGCAGTTACCGCCTCCCCCTAGTCTAAAGAGGCATGGCCCTGCGCGGTCTTCTGTTCTCGTCGGATCAGAACACGGCTGAGCCCATCTGCCAAGTATTGGCAGGGCTCGGTGTTGAGGGAGAAATCTGCTCCCATGCCGTCACCGCCGTCGAGCGGGTGACCGGCGAATCTTTTCAGATCGTTATCATCGATTGGGACAACCAGCCCGAAGCCGGACTATTGCTCTCCTCCGCCCGCGAACGCAAAGCCTCCGACCGTCCTCTGACTCTGGCCATCGTCAGCACCGATGCAAGCGTGCCGCAGGCGCTGCAGGCAGGCGCGAACTCGATTTTACGCAAGCCCATTCAGGTCAACCAGGTTAAAGATACTCTGACGACGGCGCGCGATCTTCTGCGCGCCAAGCAGGAGTCCGCGCAGGCCGCGGCCGCTGCCGCCTCAGCCTCCAGTTCCGCCGGCCCAATCCCGCCAGTCACAGAACCCGCCGGAGAAAAAATGCTGCGCGCAGGCGAATTCCTGCAGTCGGCCAGCCCGACTCCCGCTGCACATTTTGATACCGAACCTGACCGGCACCCCGACGAGTCGGAACCCGTCGATGCTCTCAAAGAACTCGAACCGATGGCGGCATCGGTGGCTGAAGAACAACGCGCCCCAGATCCTCCGCCTCCTTCGCCAGGCGAGCCGCGAGGGCTGGCATGGTATTTGAACGCGCGTGGTATAACCAACCCCGCCGCTCCGGCGCCGATACAGAACGCTCCGCCTCCTGCGCCGAACAAGCCCGAGTTGCTGGGCTTCGACCAAGCTCCTTCAACTTCCGCGGCGCCGACCCCCGCTCCTCGGCGTACCGTGAATCCTGCTCAAACCGCTGAGCACGCTCACCAGGAACACAAGAACGAAGCGGCTCTGTTCGCCTACATTTCGGGAGAGACCGAAGCCACGCAAGGCGCCAAGCCGCGGTTCCGCCTGCCCAAGGGCCCCATCTTTGTAGCGCTCGCGCTCGCGACGTGCGCCATCGTGGCTGCGCCGCAGGCTCCGTGGCACGCCAACGTGAAAGTTCTGTGGGCTCGTGGACAGAAAATGACCCACGCCTGGCTCAATCCGCAGCCTGTGACGACGACGCCAGCTCCAAGGGCGCACGAAGATTTTGCCCGCGCCGGCGATGAATACAAATTGCCCGTCGCCGAAAATATTCCCGACGCCACTACCGATCCTTCGCAAATTCGCGTAACTCCCGTCATCGATCCGACTGCGAAGAAGCCGAATCCAGCGACTCCGGACCCAGCCCTGGTGCCACCCGATGCAGCCCCGGCAAATCCAAACGACCCAGCACAGCCTTCTCCCGCTCAAGTTCAGGAGAACCAGCCGGCTTCCCTCTCGGGCACTACCGCAGCGCCCGCCAGCGGACTCCCTGCGAACCCTCCTGCGTCGGCTCCAGAATCAGCAACGACGGCACCACCCGCGGCCGCACCACAGCATAACGATCCACCCGCAGCGTCCTCGCCACCGCCGCAGGCGCCACCCAGAAATCCTCAGCCGCGCTACGTCTCTGCTCCCGCGACGCCCGGCATTCCCTCCAGCCTGAAGTCGCAAATGGCCTCAATGACCCCCGACCCTGGCGGCAATAAGCCGATCGAAGCCGCACTGCCCTCGATTGAACCCGTCACCGTTTCCGAAGCCACCGAGCGCGGGCTGCTCGCCGACCAGCCGCCCATCGACTATCCCGCGAACGCCACCACCCAGCAGGGCACCGTGATCCTGCAAGTCCTGGTTGGCCGCGATGGCACGGTCCAAGATGCCAAGTTCATGCAAGGATCGCTCGCCTTCGCGCGAACCGCCATCGACGGCGTCAAACAATGGAAGTTCAAGCCCTACATCATGAACGGCCGCCCGGTGTCCGTCCAGACCCAGATCACGATGATCTTCAAGCCGGGCCACCAGTAAATAAGTTGTTTGTTTTGTTCAAGACGGCGGACACATGGCCGGAATTTTCGATTCTAAATCAAGGTCGAGCGGATAACACAACTCCAGCCCACACGTCTCTTACATGAACCAATGCGGGCCCACGTTACCTGCGAGAGTCAAATCAAGCAGCTAAGGGATGGATTCTCGCATCTAGATAGATATAATAGCCAGAGTTTCTCCGGAAGTACTCCTTCCAGCAGGCGGCCAAAACTGATGTCCATGAAAACCAAAGCAGCAATTCTCGTCACCTCCTTTGCCGTATTACTCTTTGTCGTCGTCGGAAATATGGGAGGCGTGCATGCCTCTTCCAACGACGGCTCCTACCGCCAGCTGCAGGTCTATAGCGAAGTTCTCTCGCGCGTGCAGAGTGAATACGTCGAAGAGCCGAACATCCCGAGGGTGACCGACGGCGCACTGCACGGTCTCGTCGAGTCGCTCGATTCGAATTCCAGCTACATGTCCGCCGAAGCCTACAAGGCTTACAAGACGCACAAGAATGAAGCTAAGGGCGGAATCGGCGCAGTGATCTCGAAGCGCTTCGGCTATGCCGACGTCGTTGCCGTGTTGCCCGGCTCGCCCGCCGAAAAGGCCGGCATTGAGCCCACCGACATCTTCGAATCGATTGAAGGACAGAGCACCCGCGAAATGTCGCTGCCCGAAATTCGCAGCCTGATCGCCGGAACTCCCGGATCGAACCTGAATGTCGCCGTCGTTCGCGCCCGCAAGGCCGAGCCGCAGAAGATGGTCATCACTCGCGACATCGTGACCATGCCGCCGGTCTCCGAGAAAATGATGGACGACCAGATCGGCTACATCAAAGTCGAAACCCTCATCAAAGGCAAATCGCAGGAAATTGCGTCCAAAATAAAGTCGCTCGAAAAATCAGGCGCGAAGAAAATTATTCTCGACCTCCGCAACGACGCGGAAGGAGAAGAGAGCGAAGGCGTCGCCGTCGCCAACCTTTTCCTGAACCACGGCACCATTACTTATCTGCAGGGTCAACGCTTCCCGCGCGAAGCCTTCAATGCCGATCCCGCGAAAGCGATCACCACTCTGCCCGTCGCAGTGCTCGTCAACAAGGGCACAGCCGGTGCAGCTGAAGTCGTCGCAGCAGCGATTCTCGAAAACGCCCGCGGCGATGTTGTAGGAGACAAAACCTTCGGCGACGGCTCCGTGCAGAAAACGCTCGATCTCCCCGATGGCGGCGCGCTGATTCTCTCCGTAGCCAAGTACTATTCGCCTAGCGGCAAAGCCATCCAAGACGTGGCCATCACCCCTAACGTCCTGGTAGCCGACGTAGACGATGCAACCGCTCCGGATGATGACGATTCCGCCACTCCCACCACTCCCGAGCAGGACACAAAACCGAAAAACACAGTCGACGATCAGCTGAAAAAAGCCGTAGAAGTCCTGAAGAGCCACGCCAGCTAACCGGCACATGTAGCGACAGCCGCCCTAGCCTGCCCTGAGCGAAGTCGAAGGGGCTGTCCCCGCGAAGGCGAAGCCGAGCGGGCCTCGAGCAAAAGTCATAAATAAACATCGCGCGCCGCAAGGCGCGCGATTTCTTTTGTGCCGAAGGAACCGCACCTCCCGGTATGGGAAGCGACCGATGGACCCGAAGCAGTTCAAAAATCCGATGAACTGAAACGGGATCTGAATCTGTTAAACGTCGGACTCTCGATTCCGACACTGACAAATCTCTCCCCGCGAAGAACGGCTTTGATAGCAGGCAAAAGGTCACTTCCGGCAGCCATCTTGAGGACATATCCTTGGGCTCCGTTGTTCAAAGCTGCCTGTACAAGTTCGGCGTTGTTGTTCTGAGATAAGAAAAGTATTTTCACGCCGGGAACCAGTTGGCGAATCCGATCTTCAGCTTCGATTCCGCTCAGGCAAGGAAGGCCGATGTCTAGCAGAATCAGGTCCGGCTTCAGTTCTTCGGCCATTCGGACTGCCTCTAATCCATCCGACGCTTCGCCGACGACCTGCAATTCCGGCCGGGTTTTGAGCTTGGAGCAGATATGCTGTCGCCACGGCTCATTATCCTCCACTACGAGAATGCGCGCAGGATGTTTGGAATTGACCATTGAGCCCGATCTACCCGCTCCCGGGAGGTCTCATTTTCTCCCCAGTCATTACGGCTGCGGCCCTGCTTTTTGTCAATCGGGGAAGCCATGATTTGTGCTCGTGGATTTCATGATTGTTGCTATCAACGGTTCGGCTCATCGACCTGGCCAACGTACCCGAAGGCATGCTCATACCACCCCCACGCAGCACCACTCCCGCAAAATGCTATCCTGACTTCAACTCCCAATGAGGTCCCTCTACGAAAATCTTCCGCCGGTCGAAATCGGCGGACGCAAGCTCGTGGGCCGCGTCCTGTTCGGCCTCCTCGTGCTGGTCGCCGCGCTCGTCGGATCCACCGCCGGACTTCTCCTCGTTTACACCACCGACCTGCCTCAAGTCGACGCTCTCGAAGCCTACCGCCCCAGCTCCATCACCGAGGTCTATGACGATCACGGACGCGTGATCGGCTCCTTCGCCCTGCAGCGCCGCGTCGTCGCCACCTACGACGATTTTCCTCCCGTCTTGCGCGACGCATTGGTCTCCATCGAAGACAAGGATTTCTACAAGCACTCCGGCATCAATTTCTGGCGCATCATTGGTGCCGCCTACCGCGATGTCGAATCCGGAGGCAAGGTGCAAGGCGCATCCACGCTCACGATGCAACTCGCACGGAATCTTTTCCTCTCTCCCGACCGCTCCTTCCACCGCAAGGTGCAAGAGACGATGCTCGCCATCCAGATCGAGCGCCGCTTCACCAAGCCGCAGATCTTCACCCTCTACGCCAACCAGATTTTTCTCGGCCACGGCGTCTATGGCTTCGAAGCCGCGTCCGAGTTCTACTTCAGCAGAAGGGCCAAGGCCCTGACGCTCGAAGAAGCCGCCTTGCTCGCGGGCCTGCCCAAGGGCCCCACGGTTTATTCGCCAATTAACCATCCCGATCGCGCGCAGAAGCGCCGCAACCTCGTGATCAATGCCCTGCTCGAAGACGGAAAAATCACCGCGGCCCAAGCGGACGTCGCGCGATCCGCGCCCCTGGTCCTGCACCTGGCACACGACCCCAATTCGCTCGCACCTTATTTCGTCGAAGAGATTCGCCGCTACCTCGAAGGCAAGTACGGAGCCGACCAGGTTCACGAGGGCGGCCTGAAGGTTTACACCTCGCTCGACGTCGACCTGCAAAAAGCCGCGAATCAGGCGGTCCTCGACGGCCTCGCCGCCTACGAACGCCGCCACGGCTGGAAGGGCCATCTCGAAAACGTCGTCAATGAAGGCCTCGTCCTCGATAAATATTTCCATCCCGATTGGGACGACGAACCCGAGGTCGGCGGATACGTCCATGCCCTCGTAACCTCCGCAGGCACCGGAATTGCCACGCTGAAATTCAGCCGCTACACTGCCGCGATCGGACAAGCCGACGTCGCATGGACCCAGCAGAAACTCGCCAACATCCTCACCACCGGCGACATCTGCTACGTGAAAATTGTCGCGCTCGGCACAAACGGCGCGGCTCGCGTCAGCCTCGAGCAAGACTCCGGCGCACAAGGCGCGCTGCTCGCCATCGACAACGCCACCGGCGGAATCAAGGCCATGGTCGGCGGACGCGACTTCAACGAATCCAAATTCGACCGTGTCACCCAAGCCCTGCGCCAGGTCGGCTCATCCTTCAAGCCCTACGTCTACACCACGGTCATCGACCAGGGCGCCAGCCCCGACGACACCATCCTCGACGAACCCATCAGCTTCGAAACTCCATCCGGCCCCTACACTCCGCACAACTACGACGAAAAATTCGAAGGCATCATCAGCCTGCGCCGCGCCCTCGCGCAGTCCCGCAACATTCCAGCACTCAAACTTGCAAACAAAGTTGGCATCAAGACGGTGATCGACTACGCCGGACGCTTCGGCATCACCTCGAAGCTGCCGCCATATCTTCCCGTCGCCTTGGGATCAGCCGAGATCACGCTACTCGAGCAGACCTCCGCCTACAGCGTCTTCCCTAACGACGGCGTCCGCGTCACGCCGCGCTACCTCACGCGCGTCACCGACTACGAAGGCCGCGTGCTCGAAGAAGATTTCCCCGACGTGAAAGATGTCATCAACCAGCGCACCGCCCGCATCATGACGTCGATGTTGCGCGAGGTCGTCCTGCACGGCACAGGCATTGCTGCCGCGAAGCTGCCCTTTCCCGTCGCCGGCAAAACCGGCACCACCAACGATTTCACCGACGCATGGTTCGTCGGATTCTCTCCCACCATGACTTGCGGAGTCTGGGTTGGCTACGACGAGAAGAAATCTCTTGGCGCCAAAGAAACCGGAGCGCACGCGGCTCTCCCCATCTGGATGAACTTCATGACCGTAGCCATGGCCGGCAAAGACGCAGGCGACTTCCAGCCCGCCCCAGTAGTCCCGCGCGCCGTCGCGCAAAAAGTAGACACACCCGACACCGCCCCCGCCGCGGAGGAAACGCATTAGACTCGTAGCGCCGGCGGCCCGCGGGGACCGCACTCGCTCTCAGCCCGCTTCAAATATCTTGGGAGAACGTATGAACAAAAACGCAATCGCCTGCATTCTGATTTCGATGTTTCCGTTCGCCCTTTGTGCCGTCGCTCAAACTTCGAAAACCTCGACACCCAAATCCGCCATCGAGCAGGTCCTCCACACTCAACAAGACGCCTGGAACCATCACAACATCGAAGCCTTCATGGACGGCTATTGGAACTCCCCGAACCTCACCTTCTTCTCCGGCGCCAAAGAAACCGCCGGATGGCAAGCCACCCTCGATCGCTATAAAGCCACCTACGCCAGCCCCGGCCACGAAATGGGCACCTTGTATTTTTCCAACTTGCGCATCGAGATGCTCGGCCCCGAAGCCGCCTTCGTCCGCGGCTCCTGGCATCTGACCATGTCCGACGGCAAAACTCCCCACGGCCTCTTCACGCTAACCTTCCGCAAATTCCCCGACGGATGGAAAATCATCCACGACCACACCTCTGCCGCAGACTAGCGCGTCACAGCACAGCAACTTGTCATCCTGAGCGAAGCGAAGGACCTCTGCACTCGCTGAACGAGGCACAAACTCGGAAGAAGCACAAAGTCGCTGAACGACTCCACAAGCCGGAGTTGCTTTACTTCTTCACGCGAACCTGCACACGCGTCCCATCCGGCAATGTTCCATTCGACAACTCCACGCGACCGTTGCGCACGACTCCTTCAAACTCCTGCTGCGATGGCGCTTGAGAAGGCCGCGCGGGTGATTCGCCGGCACCCGGACGAGAACTCCGCCCCATCCCCTTATCCATCGCCTCATTCGCCAGCCGGTCCGCCTCCTGATTGTGTTCGCGCAGCGCATGCCCAATCGAGAACCAATCCAGCTGCGCAATCAATTCTTTCGCGCGCCCATGCAGATCCTGCAATGTCGCGTTCTTCACCTTGTAAATGCCCTTGATTTGCTTCACCAGCAACTCCGAATCGCTGATGAGCTTGAGCGCCTTCGGCCCGTGCTGAATCGCGTACTCCAGCGCCCCGATCAGCCCCTGATACTCCGCAAAATTATTCGTTTGGTGCCCAAGATACTCACTCAGCGCAGCGACCTTCGCCCCGGTCTCATCCTTGATGACCACGCCGTATCCAGCCGGCCCGGGATTCCCCCGCGCCCCGCCGTCGCTATGCGCCACCAGATAATGCTCCGGAGGAGTCTCGCGCGCCTCGAAAAGATGTTTCGTTCCGCTGGTGCGCTTTGATGAGGAAGGTGACAAAGAGTACGAGGAGGAAGAGGAATCAGAAGGCATGTAGGGAGTTTACAACGACCGGAAGATGCTCTTCACCGTCCCGCGGCCAACCGTGTCGCCAGCCGTGGCGGCAAATTCGCCCCAAAGATCCGATCCTGCGCCGCTTTCAAGTTGTACGGCGTCCGGTGATAGTGCACGATCTGCGCCTCGGTATCGAACAGAGCAAACGCCGCCCGCCAGTCCCCATCGCGCGGCTGCCCCACCGACCCCGGATTGATCAGATACCGCGTCGCCGGCTTCAATTGCAGCGGCACCGACTCCGCCTGCCCCACCGTCCGGTACTCCGGACGAAATCCGTCGGCCGACGAGCCATTGGCAAAAAATCCGCCCTGCAAATGCGTGTGCCCAAAAAACGTCAGCGGCACCGTCAGCGTAATCAGCGGAGCCAGCGCATCCCCCAGCGAAACCACGTATTCATCTTCATCGTTGGGCGATCCGTGCACCAACTGCACGTCAGGAAATTCCGGCAGTGACACCGGGCCATGCGGCAGCGCTCGCAGCCACTCCAGATTCTCGGGCGTCAATTCGTTACGCGTCCAGATCGCAGCCGCCGCCGCCATCGGATTGAAATCTTCCAGGTCCATCACCCCGGTAGCGGCCTTGTCGTGATTGCCGCGCACAAACGTCTTTCCCAACTGCCGCGACCGCTCGCTCACCTCATTCGGACTCGCGCCGTAGCCAACAATGTCCCCGAGATTCACCACGACATCAAACGATGGAGCGGCCGCCAGGCAGGCGTCGAGAGCTTCGAGATTGGCGTGGATGTCGCTAAGAACCAGTATGCGCACGAATCACCGGACAAACTGCCGATTATAGACTAACCCTTCGTTCTAAGATGTTTGCGCAGGCTGCGCGAACGGAGATCCTCGATGCCGCTCTTAGGATGGCGCTTTAAAACTAAAACACCGTTATGGTTCGTGCTCGTCGTAGGCGTGTTAATGGTCAATGCCGCGCTCCACTTTGTGCTGCTGTTCACGGTGTCATCGTGGGCGCAACCCCGCGCCGACTTTGACCATTCCTATCGCGTGCCCTTTCGCGACGGCGTCATCTATTTCGTTCAGCCCTGGCTCGGCGAATATCTGAACGCATGGTGGGTAGGAGTCGCCTTGCTGCTGCTGTTGATCGCACTTCTAATAAAAAATCGCGCACAACTGGAACGCACCGGATAAGGCTTGGGGTGATGCTTTGAAGTTGTCATCCTTAGCGAAGTGGGACGGCGAGCAAAGCGAATCGTCACGCGCAGTCGAAGGATCCCTACCTCACTGCGCATTCACCACCGGGCACCGCGCCCAATGTCCCACCGCAACCTCAACCAGCGGCGGCAACGCACGCGCGCAATCGCTCACCCGAAACTCACATCGCGGCTCAAACGTGCATCCCGGAGGCATCGCCTGCAGAGCAGGCACCGTCCCGTCAATCGTCTGCAGTGGACTGTTGCGATCCGTCTTCAGATCGGGCACCGCATGCAGCAATCCCCGGGTATAAGGATGCGCTGCCGCCTGAAAGATATCCCTCTTCGCTCCAAGCTCCACCAGATTCCCCGCATACATCACTGCAACGCGATCCGCGACCTGCGAAACCACGGCCAGATCGTGCGAAATAAAAAGCATGGCCAGCCCAAACTTCGTGCGTAACTCCGCAAGCAATTCGAGAATCTGCGCCTGGATCGTCACATCGAGCGCGGTCGTTGGCTCATCGGCAATCAGCAACTGCGGACGGTTGACGATGGCCATCGCAATCATCACGCGCTGCCGCATGCCACCCGAAAGCTGGTGAGGATAATCTCGCGCCCGTTGCGCCGCGTCGGGAATCGCCACATCATTCATCGCGTCGACCGCACGCTGCCACGCATCTTTCTTGGAAAGTTGATGATGCGCCAGCACCGCCTCCGCGATCTGATCTCCCACCCGCATCACGGGATTCAGCGCCGTCATCGGCTCCTGAAAAATCATCCCGATCCGCGACCCGCGCAGTTGCCGCATTTCGTCGTCCGGAAGTTCACCAAGATTGCGCGGAGTGGAGCCATTGTCGGCAAAGAGAATCGCGCCCGACACTCGAGCTTGTGGCGGCAGCAAGCGCATGATGGCAAGAGACGTAATCGACTTCCCGGAGCCCGATTCACCCACAAGCCCCAACACCTCGCTCGGGGCAATGGAAAAACTCAGATCGCTAACAGCGGTCAGAGAGTTTGCGGCCGCACTCGGTTGTCCTGGGCGCGGGACGGCGCTTTTCGCTCCCTGTGCAGGAAACTCGATTGTCAAATGGCGAACGTCAAGCAGAGCTGGCACGAACTCATGTTAGCAGCGAGCCCCATGCGGGGACAGCCGCCCTCGGCTATCCAAAGTCGGCGAGGCGAACTATCTCTCAGATAGGGCTAATTGACTTCGATAATTGGAGAGCTTTTTTGCCTAGAAACCGCATGTGTGACCAGTAGCGCGGACGAGAGGCTAAGCAGTGGACCTGCAATGCTGAACAGCGCTCGTCCAATCGTCCCGAGATTGCCTCCATAATAACCATCCAGCAGAAATGCCACGACACAGGTCGCGCCGGTGGCGACAAGCCATGACGATGGAAACGATTTGATGTTCGGAATCGCGGTAGGCAATAGCCACAAGAATATGTACCAGAGATCGCGGTCGCGCAACGATGACATGAAGTGCGCAAGGTAGTCGTGCCCGTGATGAAGAACGAGACCGAACTGCAACGGGCTTTCAAAAGTTCCCGCGAGCACACGGTGGAGCCCAACCAGGACCGCGAAACTCAGCACCCAGCTAGTCAAAATCCAGGTTGCACTCACCGTCGCATGATTTTGCGGACGGCTTTGATCGCTACGGGTTGATAACCACCAAGCTGCTGTAAACGCAATGCTAAACGGTAGAAACGACTCCTTGGTCAGTGCTCCCAAGACAGCGATGAGCGGCAGGGCCCAATATTTGAGTTCGAACAGACTCGCGACCAGGGCCAGTAAGAAGAATCCTTCACCGGCGTCTACCAACCCAACCAGTCGAAGGTTTGGCACCGCAAAGTTGAGCAGATAAAGCAGGGCGCCCACGAGAGCGACGGTGTGATCACCCAATTGGTGCGCCGCGAACACGGAACTACCGACCCGAACAATGAGGACCGCGGTTCCGGCAACAAACAGGGAGTTCGCCACAAGCAGTGAAAACATCAAAGGATCCCACGTGGCGAGTCGGCCCTGGGAGAGCCGGTAAAACGGTTTCGCAATCCAGGGTACGAGCACGCGGAGCCGAACATGATGGCTAGTGTCCGGATTGGGGCCCCCGCTCACCATCGCCGCGTAGGTCTTGACGTCGGGGAGGCCGGGTGTCTGCCGCGGATCAAAGCGATTCAGGACGGGGTAGCCTAGGCCGAACGCAATCAGAAAGAAGACACAGAAAACAAATACCGATCTTGCGATTTTCGGCCAGCTCCCTCGAAAGCTTGTCATCTCGATGGTTGGTTACTGATCGACCCCCATCTTTCAGTGCCGCCGATAAGCGAAGGTTGCAAGGGTTTGGGAGGAAAGCATAGCACGTATCGACGAAGGCTCATTGGGAAACAACGGACATCCCTCGCGTCTACGCAATGCTTTTTCGCTGGAATCGAGCGTGACTGCTGGATTGGGTAAATGAGTCAATTGGCCGGGGCTGACGCCATGTTTAAAGCGGCAGGAATGAGAAGACCTTTCCACTCCTGCCGCCTCGCTGAGACTCCTGGTTCGGATGCTTCGTCAGTGTACGGTGACGGCCACGGTAGCGGTCGTGCGCCCGAATTGATTGGTGGAATACAGAGTGTATGTGGTCGAAGCCGACGGCGTGACGACAATGCTGGTGCCTCGCACAGGTCCGGCCTGGGGATCAATGATGTTGTACAGGCTGTTGGTTACGCTCCAGCTTAGGGTTGTCGGCTGGCCCGCCGTAACCGTCGATGGATTGGCGGTGAAGCTGCTGATGGTGGGCGATGCACCGGTGGGCACGTTTGCAGGTGTGAAGATGGTTCCAGTCTGCACGACTTCGAAGTTCGAAGCGGTAATCTGCTTCAAGAGATTCAGGTCGGTATTGTTCCAGCGATTATCGGGCGCTCCGCTGATGAAGATTCCGCTGCCGTTGTCGGCCAGAATCAGCCCGTACTTCTTCATCGCGGTCAGAATCACCTGATCGTCGGCAGGATAACTGGAAATATCGAACGAGGCCTTGAGGCGAAGGCGAAGGCCCATGGGCGGAGCATTCGGATCGGTCGTGGTTGATGCCCAGTGAGTGGCAGGAAGCACGAACGCCTTCTGCGAGGTGGGTATGGTGAATCGCAATGCGTGGTTAATTGCGCCGGCGGCAACCTCGTCATATCGCGCGAGTCCGACGAAGACGGGCAGGCCAGCCGCATCGGCCGAAGTCCAGGTGTACGGACGCTGCTCGTTAATCGTCATGTCCCAGATGGCGGTCGAATTGGCGCTCCACTGCCCGCTTTTCAGAGTCGCATTGTAGAGTTCATACAGCCAGCAGCCATCTTTTTCGAGCACCAACACGTGGCGATCGCCGTTGCCGGGCTTCGGATAGCCTTCGATGAGGGCGTTCGCGGGAATTGGCTCGGGCCCGGGATCGCTTTCATCTGCGAACGTTCCGAGGGTTACTGTTACTTTCGCTTGAGTTCCCGCGACAACCTGATAGGGAATACCAAGCGTCTGGTTGTGAAAGGTCCCGGCCCCGAAATCGGGATGGAGGGTTACAGTGCTTCCGATGAAGTTGATGTAATTCGCCGAGTTGGGATCGACCGGCGAGCTCGATATGTCGGTATTCCACAAACTACTGGACGGGAACGGTACAAAACCGTTCAGGCTGGTAAGTTGGCCGACGGTCATGCCAGCGCACGTTCCGGCTTGAGAGAATGCGGCACCGCAAAGGAAAAAGATGGCGGTGAAGGTGAGGGCGAACAAGCGATGCAGATGGTGTGTCATAACGTCTCCTTCAAAAGCTGCTGAGCAGCAGCAGTTTGGGATTGAGGTTTGCGCTCCCAGAAGGTTGGGATTCGCGACAATGACGAGATGGCGCACCAAGGAAAAACAGCCGGTTCCGCATGCCGGCGTAAGCCACAGACTGAGGAGTCTACCATCGGAAACCGGTGATTGCTTACTTTTATTTGCTATTCGGCGCGCGATGAATCGCAAAACGACGGTATTCGAAAGCGAACATAAAAAGAGCGGGCGACTGGGCCCGCCAGACAGCCGAGAGCGGCTGTCCCGACATGGGCAGTTTTTGTATGAGCAGCCTTTTTGCTTGAAGCTACTGGCCCAGAATCAACGGGAGGCCGTTCTTGCTGTTGCCAATCACTACGACTTTGGAGTTGGGACTCTTCGCCAGATTCTCGGTGGCCTCAATGCCCTTCCACTCGAGCAGCGACGGCGTAATGCCCTGCGCCACAATCTGTTGGAAGTCCCGCACTCCTGCCGCTTCGATACGCTTCCGTTGTGCCTCCTGCGTCTCTTTCTGCAGTCGGAAATTCATGGCCAGCGACTCCTGCTCGGCCTGCTGCTTCGCCTCGATCGCGGATTTGAGCGTCGCCGGCAACTGAATGTCGCGCAGCAGCACATTCTCCACGGTCAGGCCGCGCTCTTTGAGTTGGCTGCTCACCTGGTCGAAGACTTGTTTGGCCACCATCTCGCGTTCGCCGGTATAGAGCGCATTCGCCGTGTGCGATGCCGTAGCTTCGCGGATCGCCGAACGCAGCGTAGGCTCGACCACAACATTCTCGTAGTCCGCGCCAATCCTCTGGAATACTTCCGCCGCCCGATCCGGATTCAGGTGATAAATCAGCGACGTATCCAGGCTCATCATCAGCCCCTCGCTCGACGGCACGCTGGCCGATTCCTTCAGCGTCTGGGTCTGAATCGACAGCTCGTTGTTCGTCTTGAGTGGGTTGATGAGGTGTATGCCCTCTCCCAACGTGTCCCCCGTCTGCACCTTGCCAAACAGCGTAAGCACGCCCACATGCCCGGTTCCCACGCGAGTCACGGAACTGAAGAGCAGGATGACCAGCACGAATGCCGCAATCCCCAGGCCGATCAACTTAAGCAGCGCGCCCCCGCCGTGCCCCCCGCCATCAATCACTCTGCCCCGAGCCGGATCAAATATCGTCATCGTCTTTATCTCCCTGAGAGATTCTAGGTCGCGCCCGCTCAGACAGATAAGTAGCTTCGCTGGCACAGGTCTGAGTGTTGGGAGTTTTGTGTTAGGTCCGAGGTCCGAGGTCTGAGGTCTGAGGTCCGACGCCTGCCGCCGGCTGCCGGCTTCCGGCTTCCGGCACCCTGAATCTTGCCCCACCCCCGCCGCATCTCTTACAGTAGCCCTATGAGCAAAATTCACATCCCAACGCCCTTGCGCCAATATGTAGGCAAGCAGGCCACAATCGAAGTTTCGGGCACCACCGTCGCCGAAGCGATGAAGTCCCTCGTCGCCCAGCATCCCGACCTGCGCAAGCACCTCTACACCGAAGAAGGCAAGCTGCGCGCCTTCGTCAACCTCTACGTCAACGACGAAGACATCCGCTACCTGCAGAAAGAGGCCACTGCGCTCAGCGAAGGTGATAACATTTCCATCGTGCCTTCGATCGCCGGAGGCGCTGCCTGACTGGGACTTTGGCATCTTTCGCCTGCACCGCACAGGAACTCGCAATGAAGCCTGCTGCCACAACACGCTGTTGTATCTGTTGCCCTTCCTGTCGTTAGCGACCTGACCTTGCGCCTGATTCGTCGCTACAGAATCCCAGCAAGCTGAAAATCAATCGAGGACTTTATGGCCACCACCACAGAAATTCCGGTATCGCTCAACAAAGACGAGATCCTGCGCTACTCGCGCCACCTGATCATGCCCGAGGTCGGCATGGAGGGTCAGCAAAAGCTGAAAGCGGCACGTGTGCTTTGCATCGGCACCGGCGGCCTCGGCTCGCCCCTCGCACTCTATCTCGCAGCAGCCGGCGTGGGCACGCTCGGCCTCGTCGATTTCGACGTGGTGGACTACACCAACCTGCAGCGCCAGATCATCCATTTCACGGCCGACGTAGGCCGCAAGAAACTCGATTCCGCCGCCGACAAGCTGAAGGGCATCAATCCGTTTCTAAATCTCAAGACTTTCGACACGCGCCTGAGCAGCGCCAACGCCCTCGAACTCTTCCGCGACTTCGACATCATTGCCGACGGCACCGACAACTTTCCCACGCGCTATCTCGTGAACGATGCTTGCGTGCTCACCGGCAAGCCCAACGTCTACGGATCCATCTTCCGCTTCGAGGGCCAGGCCAGCGTCTTCGCCACCGAAGACGGACCGTGCTACCGCTGCCTCTATCCTGAGCCGCCACCGCCCGGACTCGTCCCCTCCTGCGCCGAAGGCGGAGTCCTCGGCATTCTTCCCGGACTCGTCGGCATCATGCAGGCCACCGAAGTCATCAAGCTGATTCTCGGCATCGGCGATCCGCTCATCGGACGCCTGCTGCTGATTGACGCGCTGGGCATGAAGTTCCGCGAACTCAAGCTGCGCAAAAATCCCGACTGCCCCGCGTGCGGCACGCATCCGACCGTCACGAAGCTGATAGACTACGAGCAGTTTTGCGGCATTCGTGGGGAGGAGAAACCTGTGAGCAGCGGCGTTCCCGAAATTCAAGTAGAAGAACTCAAGCGTCGTCTCGACGCCAAAGACGATCTCTTCGTCCTCGACGTTCGCGAGCCGCACGAATACCAGATCTGCAACCTCGGCGGATATCTCATCCCGCTCAACGATCTGCCCAAACGCGTCAACGAACTCGACTCCAGCCGCGAAATCGTCGTCCACTGCAAAATGGGTGGACGCAGCGCCAAGGCCGTCGCCTTCCTGCAGCAATCCGGATTCACCAAGGTCCACAACCTCGCTGGCGGCATCACCGCCTGGTCCGACCGAGTGGACCCCAAAGTCCCGAAGTATTGAGGATCAGTAGCCAGTGATTAGTTTGTGATGCGCGTGTCGGTCCCCAGAGCCGTGTCATCCTGAGCGGAGCCGCTTTTCAGGCGAAGCGAAGAATCTCGGGCTCATCGGGCCTCGAGCGTAAGCCAAGCCGCGCCACGCCAGCCTAAGATTTCTCCAATCCGACCCCGCACTCAGCAAGTTTTCCCCTCCCCCGCCGATAGACAAATAGGAATAGGTGACCACATGCCTGCGGGACAGGAAACGGCGCCAGCTCGCGCCCCACAACCAAAGCCGTTGCGCTACGTCGCGCGCCAGCCCATCTTTGATCGCGATGAAAACGTCTTCGGATACGAACTCCTCTTCCGCGACGGCCTCGAAAACTGTTTCAACGGAGACACCGACGAAGCCTCCCGCGCCACTCTCGATCGCTCTCTCCTGATGGGCCTCGACATCTTGTGCGATGGACGCCGCGCTTTCGTCAACTGCACCCGCGACACGCTGATCAAAGGCCTCGTCACGCTCCTGCCCTCGACCACCACAGTCGTCGAAGTCCTCGAAACCGTCCCTGCCGATCCCGATGTGCTCGCAGCCTGCCGTCACCTCAAGGAAGCCGGATACCTCATCGCCCTCGACGACTATGTCGCCAACGATCCCCGCGAGTCGCTCGCCGAAATTGCCGACATCATCAAAGTAGAAATGCAGCTCACCACCGAAGAGCAGCGCACCGAAATCATCAAGCGCTTCGGACCCTGGCGCGCCCGCATGCTCGCCGAAAAAATCGAGACCCAGGGAGACTTCATCCGCGCCCGCGACCAGGGCTTCGTCTACTTTCAGGGATTCTTCTTCCGCCGCCCGGAAATGATGAACACCCGCGACATGCCCGCCAACCGCCTCAACTATCTCCGCATGCTCACCGAAGTCTCTCGCCCCGAACTCGATCTCCTCGACCTCGAAAATCTCATCAAGGCCGAAGCCTCCATCTGCTACCGCCTGCTGCGCTATCTGAATTCCCCCGTCTTCGGATTCAAGAGCGAGATTCATTCCGTGCGCCACGCCCTCTCCATGCTTGGCGAACGTGACGTCCGCCGCTGGATTCGACTCGTCGCCGCCGTCGCCGCCGGACAAGAAAAAACCACCGACCTCGTCCTCTCCGCCCTCGTTCGCGGTCGCTTCGGCGAACTCCTCGCCCCCCTCGTTCCCCATGGCGAATCCGACCTATTTCTTCTCGGCCTGCTCTCGCTCATCGACGCCATGCTCGAAATGCCCATGGCCGAAATCCTCGATCGCGTTCCGCTCGATCACGAAACCAAGGCCGTCCTCCTCGGCCAGCCCAGCATTCTCCGTCCCGTATTCCAACTCATGCTCGCCCACGAAAGCGGAGAGTGGCGGGCCGCCTCCGATCTCAGCGACGCCGTGCATCTTCCCTCCGAAGAGGTCGCCGCATACTACTGGCAAGCGCAGCAATGGGCCCGCGAAGTCTCGGCGGGATAACGTCGTCGTCTTTACCGCGGTGTCATCCTGAGCGGAGCCGTCTTTCAGGCGGAGCGAAGGATCTCCGACTCCAACTACCCTCGCGCGAAAGCCAAAACCGGCGACCGCTCCCGCGACCCGCTCCTGTCCTCCTGTGCAAAAGCGGCCCCCCAATCCCCTTGCGCCGTTTCTCGACTGCGAGTACCATTACCTTGTTCTCTTAATTAGGCCTCGTTCCCGCGCAGGCCTTCCGCGCCAGCCGTTCCGAGGCGGCGCCTACGGATCCGATAAACGGAAACCCGATATTTAAAGAGTAGATTCACCGTTCGCGAGTCAGAATCGTTTCGAAGACTTGGGGTTCGTTCCAGAGTGTGTCCAGCCGCAACCCGTTACTGCGTAGAAGTTAAGGCGCGTACACGGCGAAACTTCGCCCGCGTGCCCTCCCGATCTTGCAGCCTGACGCGCGGCAACATCTGTTGAAGTTTGCAGCAACCAATGCCAAACAGCTTGAGAGGCCTATGAACGCAGGACCAGGAAAATCCTCCGGTGGCGGAGGAGGACGCAGACGACGGCGCGGTCGCCGTCCCCACAGCAATCAACGCGGACAACGCCCCGGCCCGGGACTCAGCCGCGAAAACAAAGACGGCATCTACACCGCGCCCATGGATCACAGTTATCGCGCGGCCCTCGCCGGCAACAATAACAACGGCGGCGGCCACCGTGGCGGACGCCAGCGTCCCGGCTTCGCCGCAGCCTATCCTCAGCCTGAGCCCGAGCCTCTGCCCGCCTCCAACGGCGACGCCAACTCCCGCATCTTCGCCTTCATCGAAGACCTCTTCTTCATGGCCAAGATTCAGGAGACCGCCCGCAAGCTCAACGTCAAGGTCGAGTTCGTCAAGACCGACAAAGATCTCATGGAGAAGATGCAGCAGAACGGCGAAGAGAAGCCGTCGCTCATCATCTTCGACCTGAACAACGCCAACGCCAAGCCGCTGACCCTGATCCCAAAATTAAAGACCAAGCTGAAGAAGGGCACCTCGATCATCGGATTCCTGTCGCACGTCCAGGGAGACCTGAAGCAAAAGGCTCACGAAGTCGGATGCGACATGGTCCTGCCAAGATCAGCCTTCTCGCAGAATCTGCCGCAACTCCTCCGCCGCCACGGCGCCCCGGAAGAGGAAGAGAATCAGGCGGTGCAGTAAGAGCAGCGTCGGAGTGCAGCACGTCTTTTTCGTGTAGGGCGGACACCCCTGTCCGCCGCTTTTGAATTTGATCTTCCTTTCGGTCTCGACCCCTTTCGTCTCTAAATCAGTTTGTCATTCCGACCCTGAGCAAAGCGAAGGGGGAGGAACCTGCTTTTCGCCGGCAGCGCCCATGCTCATGTAGGGACAGCCGCCCTCGGCTGTCCAGCGGTTCGGGGGTATCGGGCCGCAGTGGATTCCCTGCCGATTGTCACTCTTTCTGAAGGTTTGCCATCCCAGCGATGTTCTTGCCATGATATTCTTCCGCATCCCACGAACGATCCGGAGGATTTCTCCGATGAACAAGATATTCGTTACAGTGTCAGGCGGGTGTGCTTACGTGATCGACGACACCGTGCCGAAAGGTTACACGGTCGAAGTCATAGATTTCGACAACATTGAGGCCGGCGACAGCTTCCCTTCACCCGAAGCTCGCGCATATTGTGCTGAGCATGGTCTGTACGAACCTCCACGAACACGGCGGACATGAATCTGCAATGCAGAATTGAGATCAGCCGCACTTACAAAGCTGGTCCACAGATAGCCCGCGTGCTCAGCGAAGACTGGTGTGGTCGAGAACTGTATTGCGTGGCGTGTAGTTCCGAACGTCTATCATCTTCAAGAGCTAACGCGCCGGCAGTCGATTTTTTGCGCCCCGCGTGCGAACAGTCATTTCAGCTGAAATGCTTCAAGACATGGAACCAGAGGAAGATCGTGGATGCCGGGTATCACTCGATGGTCCGTGCAATACGCTCTGACAAGGTGCCCAATCTCCTTGTCATGCAGTACTCTCCTAAGTGGCAAGTTCGAAACCTTCTGCTTGTGCCGAGCGCATTCTTTACGGAAACCGTTATCGAAAAGCGGCCACCGCTAGGTCCAAGCGCAAGAAGAGCGGGTTGGATCGGCTGCAACATCCTCTTGGACCGCATCCCTCAGGACGGGAAAATAAAGATTGTCTCAAATGGGTCATGCGTGAGCGAACAGCAAGTTCGAGAGGAATTCTCCCGCGTCCGCAGACTGTCGGAGGTACCGGCAGCCGTAAGGGGATAGACGCTCGATGTACTCAACACGGTACGCAAATTAGGTAAGGCCCGTTTCTCTCTTCAGGATGTCTATTATCACGAGCCATATTTGCAGCAGACTCATCCGCGAAATAAAAACGTGCGACCTAAGATACGGCAGCAACTCCAGGTACTTCGTGACTTGGGCATTATTGAGTTCACGAGCCCCGGAAACTACGCGCTGCGGAAGTAAATCGGATGGCTAACGTCCGAATCGGTTCGCTGGCGTACCCTTACCCCGATTGCGGGCTTCAGGAAGCGCGACACTCTGCTCGCCACGAGCACAACCGGGAAGGGCCCGACTTACAGTCGGGCCGCTCAAGCCCCCACCAGGAGCGCGGCTTTAGCCGCTGGGGGCCACGCATCCAGCCTGAATCCCGGAAACGCTGAGCAATACCGATACTCGGCCGCGTTCTCGACGAGCTTTCCCACCACGGGGTTCTGATGAATGTAAAGCCGATGCCCCGCGAAATCCTCCGCGTCACGAATACGGTGATCCGTGAATCCCTTCTGCCAGATTTCCCTGCGACTGATCTCCACTCCAACCGCGTGCGAATATCCGCCCTTGATCAGTTGCAGGCAGCGCTCCAGTGTCATATCCGCCGCCGGAGTAAATAACAGATGCACGTGGTCCGGCATGATCACAAAGACATGCAACCCGAATCGTCCTTGCCTGCGATAGCCGTATAACGTCTTTAGAAAAAGTCTGGCGTACGATTCAACGACGAAGAATCGTCGTCGCTGAAAAGTAGAGAAGGTCACGAAGTATGTTCCGGGAGGAGAAATCAGTCGGGTCGGTTTCATCAGCGGGCGGCCCTCAGCGGCTGAAGCCGATTCTTTCCCGAGCTTAATGCGGTACGACTGGAAGTCGTACCCTTCCCATTCGAAATATTTCCAGAATCGTTCCTCTTTGGGAAGATTTTGGGCCGTCGAAGAGGGCACGTTCGCCACGACAACAGCGCGCCGGTGCAAGGACCTTCAGTACCAGCACGACCTGCAAGGGCCCGACTCCCTGCCCTTTAGGTTCCCACAGGAGAGCCAGCTTTAACGGGCTGAGGGTGCACACACTTTTCCACAGAACATTTATTTTCCGACTGTGACATCCAACCTTGACTGAGAAATCTCAAAGCCCCACATTGGGACTATGCACCGCCACTCCACCCGGCAGCCTGATCAAAAGCCGACCCACCCCCACGCCCTGACCCACCTGCCAATTCCCAAAACGGGAAAAACCTCCGCCGCACCCGACCGCGCTAACTCCTTATTCCGCAATATTTTACATCTAAGTCCTTCCTGCTCAATATTTTACGCGGACGCACCCATACCCGACTCCAGCAACTCCATTAGAAACAATATTTTAGCGCCAACCCCCGAAAAAATTGCGCACGCTCTCACTCCAATAACTCCCGTGTTCTCAATATTTTGCCCGCAAAATATTGAGCCCCAAGGACTTTTCCGCGATTTTCCCCTAACCCCATGATTCCAATAGATCGAAGGGGAGAGGGGGGGTGGCTAGGTACTACCTAGTAACTGCCATAGCCGGCCAGGAAGCCGGAAGCCCTATCCCGGAGGCCAGGCCAACTGCCGTCCTCCAAGCAGGTGGACGTGGAGGTGGAAGACGGACTGGCCGGCGCCGGGGCCGACGTTGAGGACGGTGCGGTATCCGTGCTCGATGTGGCGCTGGCGGGCGATCTCGGCGGCGGCGAGATGACAGCGGCCGATGACGTCGGAGTCGGCGGACTCGGCCTCTTTCAGTCCGGCAAAGTGGCGCTTGGGAATGATGAGCACGTGCGTCGGCGCCTTGGGATCGATGTCTTCGAAGGCGAAGACGTGCTCGTCCTCGTAAACCTTCTTGGCGGGGATTTCGTTGCGCAGGATGCGGCAAAAGAGGCAGTTGGGATCGGTCATGATGAGTTCACCTTTTGCGGCAACGATAGCACTGGAGGAGGCGCGTTGTCAGCGCCCCGCGCTTCTTGGGAACTAGCATCGGCACGACTTGAGGTCTTGGGTCTTGGGTCTTGGTCTGAGGTCTGACGCCTAAGGTCTGACGCCCGACGCTGGCGAGTTGCAGAGGTCCTTCGGCCCGCAAAAGGCGCGGGCCTCAGGATGACAAGGCTGTGGTGGTGACAAGGCTGTGAATGACAGGGCTGTGATAACACGGCCGAGTTGCTAGTCGAGTCTTACTACGAAGACGGCGCCTTCGGGGGTTGTGGTTTCGGCGGCTAGTTTTTGGGCGCGGTCGTGGTCGTCGTCCTGGACGCGGACGCGGATCCACCAGTCTCCGGCGGGACTCTTGAAGCGCAGCACGTTCGCGGTGTGATAGCGGCGCGTGAGATGGTCGGCGAGTTTGGTGGCGGCGTGTTCGTCGTGGAGTCCGCCGATCTGCACGGCCCACTTTCCGGCGGCGGTCGAGGCGGACTGCATCAGTTCGACCTTCACTTCGGCGACGCCGGGCTTCCAGACGTCGAGCTTCTGCGCGGCGGCGAGCGAGAGGTCGAGGACGCGTCCGGGAATGAACGGGCCGCGATCGGTGATGCGGACCAGCGCGGTGCTGCCGGTCTTGACGTTGGTGACGCGCACGATCGATCCGAGAGGATAAGTACGGTGCGCGGCGGTCATGGCGTGCATGTTGTAGACCTCGCCATTCGATCCGCGGCGGTTGTGGTAAGGAGGTCCGTACCAGCTGGCGCGTCCGGTCTCGGTGGCGATGGGCTTGGCGTCGGGGGGAAGCGTGGGCTCGGCGAGGTCGGCGTCGGCTTCGGGCTTGGCGGGGACTTCTTTGGTCGGCGGGACGTTGCCTTCGGGGCGAGGGACGGTTTCCGTCGTTGGTGGAGGAGGCGGAGGGACGTCCACGCGCGGCGCTTTGGGATGTCCGCAGGAAGCGAGCAGCAGGAGCAGGGGCACAAGTCCTACAACCCTTAACCACAGTGGACACGCAGGAACACAGAGGCACTGAGGATCACCGGGGACTCGCGAGGTGGGGGAGGCGAGCATTATTTGGGCGGGCGCTGCTGCTGGTCCATGTAGTCGGCGAATTCGGCGAGCTTGGTGGAGGCCACGCGCAGGGCTTTGGTCGAGTGCGTGCGCACGGCGGGGACGACTTCGTCGTTCAGGTACTTGATGAATTCGGGGATCTCTTTTTCGAGGCGCTCGGCGGTTTCGTTGATGGTCTTGCCCACGCGTGCCGAAGCGTCTTCCACCTTGCGGCTGAAGTCGTTCATGATGCTCCTCGCGAATAGCGGGTGCCAGTGCCCGTCCATTATTTCGTGGCGGCGCGGGTAAATCAATAGAACACTGACGATGATCAGATCGAGGGCGCTCGGCTCGGGTAGTTGTGCAGTTTGGCTGACGCGAAAGGCCAGATAAGCCGGAGATCCTTCACTTCGCCTGAAGAACGGCTCCGTTCAGGATGACGCCACCGTGTGGGAATAACAAACTGCACCACCACCCGGCTTCGCCTTTGCTTGGACGGACGAATGCGTCCGTCGCCACACGAGCGGTGCGATAGAATTTCGGCTCCGATGAGAGTTGCGAACGACGAGACATTTCGCAGGGTTCTGCTGGAGTGGTATGACGCGCATGCGCGCGATTTGCCGTGGCGCGAGAGCCGCGATCCGTACCGGGTGTGGGTGTCGGAGATCATGCTGCAGCAGACGCGGGTGGCGGCGGTGATTGCGCACTATCACGAATTTCTGCGGAAGTTTCCGACAGTTCGGAAGTTGGCGGCGGCGCGGGAGGCTTCGGTGCTGGCGGCGTGGAGCGGGCTCGGATATTACCGGCGGGCGCGCATGATGCATGCGGCGGCGAAGGTGATTGCGCGGGAGTTGGGCGGAAAGTTTCCGGCGACGGCAGCGGCGTGGCGGGAGTTGCCTGGGATTGGACGGTACACATCGGCGGCGATTGCGAGCATTGCGTTTGATGAGCCCGTCGCTGTGGTGGATGGGAATGTGGAGCGGGTGCTGGCGCGCGTTTCCGGTTCGCGGCTGGCGGGGGAAAAGTTGTGGGCGGCGGCGGAGGCGATGCTCGATCGCGGGCGGCCGGGGGATTTCAATCAGGCGATGATGGAGTTGGGGGCGACGGTGTGTACGCCGCGCGCGCCGGAGTGTTTGACGTGTCCGGTGATCGAGATGTGCGCGACGCGAGGGGAGATGGTGGGCGGGGCGAAGGCAGCTCCGCAGAAGAAGAGGGAAATTCATTTTGCTTTGGATCAGCGGGATGGCGCGGTGTTTCTGGTGCAGCGGGCACGAGATGCACGGTTGATGGCGGGGATGTGGGAGTTGCCGGAGGCAGTTGTGGCGCGGGCGAGAGAGAAGCAGGTTCCTCGCCTTCGCTTCGCTCAGGGTCGGAATGACAAAGGTAAGGGGAATGGCAAGGATCGTGGTGGGTCCAAGGAACTTCTGTTCACGGTGCGGCATTCGATTACGGTGACGGATTACACGGTGCGGGTTTGGAGTCAGACTGCGCCGCCGGGGATTCGAGGGGAGTGGGTGGCGGTCGAGCGCTTGGGGCGAGTTGCGTTGACGGGGCTGGCGCGGAAGATTTTGCGCAAGGCGGAGGTGCTGGGAGCGTCTGGGAGCGAGGGATAGGCTTGCGCACTAAGGAATGGTTTGTGTTGCTCGAATCGGGCGCGCGTTTCGCAAGGACTTTACTGGTTCACACCGCTGGCCAGGAAACCGCCGTCTACGGCGAGCACGGTTCCGGTTACGAAGCTGGCGGAGTCGGAGGCGAGGAAGATGGCGGCGCCGACTAGCTCTTCGAGTTCGCCGAAGCGTTTCATTGGGGTGCGAAGAATGACCTCCTGCCCACGGCCGGTGCCTACCACAAATTTTTCGGTGAGCGGAGTGCGGAAGTATCCCGGAGCGATGGCGTTGACGGTGATGCCGTGGGCGGCCCATTCAATGGCGAGTGACTTGGTGAGCGATGCGAGGGCAGATTTGCTGGCGGAGTAGGCGGCGACTTCGAAGAGAGCGAGGAACGATCCCATGGACGCGATGTTGATGATGCGGCCGTAGCGGCGCTCGATCATGTGGCGTCCGAAGACCTGGCAGCTACGAAGCGTGCCGGTGAGGTTGGTGTCGAGGATGCGATTCCAGTCGTCCTCGGGAAAATCGAGCGTGGGAGCGCGCTTGGTGATTCCGGCGGCGTTCACGAGGATGTCGACTTTGCCGAACTTGTCGAGGCAAGACTGCAGGAGAGTCTCGAGCGACTCGCGCTTGTCGACGTCGCAGGTTAAGCGCAACGAACGGCGGCCGAGGGATTCAATCTCGTCCGCGAGGGCTTTTACGAGTTCGATGCGGCGGGCGCTGGCTACTACATCGGCGCCCCCTTTCGCCAGGCCGAGCGCGATTGTTTTGCCGATTCCGGAGCTGCCGCCGACGACGACTGCTACTTTGCCGTCGAGTTCGAGTTGCTTGTAGCCCATGTGTCCTCGAATATTGTCTGAAGCGAGCGCGACGCGCTACCAGTTAAACATGGTGCCATCGAGTTTGCGGTTTACGGGCAGGTAGGCCCGCTCGTAGGGAAACTTGTCTGCCAACTTCTCGTCGTAGTCCACGCCCAAGCCGGGCGCGTCTCCGGGATGGAGGTGTCCGTTGGCGAACGAATACGAGTGCGGAAAGACTTCATCGGTTTCGCGGGTGTGCCGCATGTATTCCTGGATTCCGAAGTTGTTGACCGAGATGTCGAAGTGTAGCGCCGCGGCCATCGCGACTGGGGAGAGATCCGTCGCACCGTGAGAGCCAGTGCGGACGTGATAGATCTCGGCGAGGGCGGCGATTTTCTTGAGATGCGTGAGACCTCCGCTGTGAACGACCGTCATGCGAAGGTAGTCGATGAGTTGCTCGGTAATGAGAAGGTGCGTGTCCCAAATGGCGTTGAAGACTTCGCCGACCGCGAGCGGCGTGGTGGTGTGCTTGCGAATGATGCGGAAACCTTCCTGCAATTCGGCGGTGACGGCGTCTTCGAGCCAGAACAGATGATACGGCTCAAGACTTTTTCCGAGGCGTGCGGCTTCGATGGGAGTGAGGCGATGGTGAACGTCGTGAAGGAGGTGAAGATCGTCTCCGAATTTCAGCCGCAGGGCTTCGAATAATTTCGGGACGTGCAGCAGATATTTTTCGGTGGACCAGACGTTTTCTGGAGGCAAGCCCTTTTCTGCGGGCTCGTAATAGAGCTTGTCTTTCGCGACTCCGTAGGTTGAGGGCAGGCCCGGAATGCCGCTTTGGGCGCGGATCGCGAGATATCCCATCTCTTTGTATTTCGCGACTTCGTCGGCGGTCTCTTCGATATCGCGGCCGTTGGCGTGGCCGTAAACGAGCACGCCGGTTCTGCTCTGGCCGCCGAGGAGATTGTAGACCGGAGTGTTGAGGGCTTTGCCTTTGATGTCCCAGAGCGCCATGTCGATGGCGGCGATGGCGGTCATGGTGACGGGGCCACGACGCCAGTACGCGCCGCGATAGAGGTATTGCCAGATATCTTCGATCTGGAAAGGATCGCGGCCGATGAGACAGGGGATCACGTGGTTGGCAAGGTAGGAGGCAACCGGCAACTCGCGGCCGTTGAGGGTGGCATCGCCGAGTCCATAAACGCCCTGGTCGGTCGAGATTTTTACAGTGACGAAGTTGCGACCTGGGCAGGTGATGAACACCTTGGCATCCGTGATCTTCACGCTTGTCTCCTCACATTGGCGGTTTGGCTTACGCGCCGGGTCTGGTTAGACCGAGATCCCTCGCTTCGCCTGAAGAACGGCTCCGCTCGGGATGACGACAACGAGTGTAACCAAAGTGTCAGATGTGGCGCACTAGCACGAGAATCATACCCGCAGGATGGAGTCAGCGGCGATGGGCGATGATTCGTCCGCGGTCGCGGTCTGCGTTAGATTTGCGGCTTTCGGCTACGCGCTTTTCGCCTTGGTCATCGCTCCCTGTATAGCGGACACGAGAGTTTCGAATTCGAATGAGTTGTCGTGGCGATGGCCGTTGATGAAGAAGGTTGGGGTACCGTTGACGCCGCTGCGAACGCCTCCGCTGAAGTCGGCGCGAACGCGTGCTTCGAAGGTGCGTTCTGTAAGCGCCTTTTGCAAAGCCGTCGCCGAAAGGTTGAGCGTCCTGGCTAGTTCCAAGAAGAGCGGCTCGCCCAGCTGGGGCTGATTTTCAAACAAGAGGTCATGCATTTCCCAGAACTTTCCATGCGCGCCGGCGAACTCGGCGGTCTCGGCGGCGGCAACCGCGTGCGGATGCATCTCGCCTAAAGGAAAATTCCGAAAGATCAGGCGAAGATTTTTTCCAAAGTGCTCCTGGACGCGTTTGACGATGGAATAGGCACGGCCGCAGTGCGGACATTCGTAGTCACCGTATTCGACGAGAATGACTTCTGCATCTTCCGGGCCCTGCGCGTGGTCTTCAGCAACGATGGGAGCTTTGAGTATCGCCATAGTTTTTTCCTCACAGCACGTGCTGGGAAATCTTATTTGGGCAAATCTTCGAGTGCTTGCAGGATGCCGTCAGCACCGGGATTCACGGCAATGGGCGAACAGTAACTCCAGGCGATGACTCCGTTCTTGTCGACGACGAAGAGGGCGCGCTCAGTGATGCCGTCTTTCGGGCGGTACGCGCCATATTTCCGGGCCACTGCGCCTTTGGGTTCGAAATCAGCGAGGAGCGGGAAATGCAGGTGACGGTTTTCAGCGAATGCTGCATGACACCAGGGGCCGTCGACGGAGAGGCCCACGAGCTCGGCTCCGAATTTCTGAAACTCGGGAAGGACTTCGTTGTAGAGGGCCATCTGATCTCCGCAGACCGGGCTCCAGTCAGCGGGATAGAAGGCAAGGACTACAGGGCGTCCGCGCAGGTCGCTCAGGCTGAGGGTCTGATCGGGAGTGACGTGCAGGGTGAAGTCAGGAGCCGTCGTGCCTGCCGGAAGAATGCCGTCACCTTCGATGGAAGAAACTTTTTTGTGGGAAACGGTGGAGGAAGCTGTATTGCTTTTTGCCATGATGAACACCTTTCAGAAAGTTTAACCGTGAAGGTTCTTGTTTGATGCGGAATCAGGCAGTCGCGACACGGTCCACGCGAAATTTCTTCACTGCGAAAATTCCCAACAAATCGAAAAGCGCGGGAACTGCCCGACATTCTACCGTTGGATATCTGGGCGTGGGCGAATTATTCATTAATTGTAAAGGGGGCGCTAGTCCTCTGCTAGGATGGGCGTTTTGAGGGATGGAATGCAGGTTAACCGCCGGCACTTTTTGCAGACTACCGGGTTTACGCTTGCGGCTTTGCGGGCCGGACTGGGCGCAAGCAGCCAGAAGCGAGTAGTGGGCTTTTCGACTCTGGGATGTCCGGCGTGGGAGTGGGCGAAAATTCTTGAATTCGCGCGGGCGCATGAGTTTTCGGCGATTGAGCTTCGCGGGCTGCAAGGAACGATGGACCTGCCCGCAAGGCCTGAATTTCAGGCGGATCGTATTGCGCAGTCGAAACGCGAGGTCGCGGCGAAGAATCTGAAGATTGCTTGCGTCAGCAGTTCGGCCCATCTTCACGAGGCTGATCCGGAGAAGCGAGAGCAGCAGATCGCGGACGCAAAGAGATTTATTGATCTGGCCGCGTCGCTGGGCGCGCCTAATGTGCGCGTGTTCGGAAACGATATTCAGGGGCCGAAGGATCAAGTCGTAGGGCGCGTCGCTTCGGGACTGCACGAATTGGGAAGCTATGCCGGCGACCACGGGGTCACGGTGATTATTGAGTCTCACGGCGATTTCACAGACTCGCCGACCTTGTACGAGATTCTCACGCGCGCGGACTCGCCGAACGTTGGACTGCTCTGGGACGCGCACCATACGTTTGTGTCAGGCAAGGAAGATCCGGAATTCACGGTGCGGAAGGTGGGAAAATTCATTCGGCATACGCATTTGAAGGACTCGGTGCCTGCGGGCGATGGAAGACGGTACGTGTTGACCGGGCACGGCGATGTGCCGGTACGAAAGCAGGTCGAGGTGCTCTCCGCTTCCGGCTACACGGGCTGTTACACGTTTGAATGGGAGAAGGTTTGGCATCCTGAACTGGAGGAGCCGGAGATCGCCATCGCGGATTTCGCGGAGTTCATGAAAAAGATTCCGTAGGTGGTGCAGGATTCAAACGAGGCGAGGCCTGCGTGTTGAACCAGGCATGGAAGGAGCTTCGGAAGAGGCGTCAGTGAATGTCGCCTTCGTGTAAACTCACGCACAGCGCCTTGACGTCAAGCTGATTCAGTGAAATCGTTGGCCGGTGGCCCGGCCTTTGACCTTGCTGGCACAACCAAGACAGTGGGCTGCTCCATCCTTCGCGTTGTTTGCGGAGAGCCTGCCCTGAACTTGCCGAAGGGTCAGCGGGGCGCCGCATGCCGCGCCGATTTTTAAATTACCCAATTACAAAATTACCCAATTACCAAATCGATCCACCCTACTGAATCAGCGTCCCGCCATTCCCCCCGTTCGGCTCTGCATCGGGCGCGATCACCACTGCCGCCGCTACGCGATCCCCCGGTTCCATGTTGAGCAGGCGGACGCCTTGCGCGTTCCGTCCCGATTCGCGGATTGTGGTTGAGTCCATGCGGATGATTTTGCCGTAGTGGCTGATCAGCATGACTTCGGAGGTTTCGTCTACCTGGGCGATGCCAACGACTTTGCCGACACGCTCGGTGGTCTTCACGTTGATTACGCCTTTGCCGCCACGGTTGGTCAGGCGGTATTCGTCGGCGGGCGTGCGCTTGCCGTATCCGTTCTCAGTGACTGAGAGGATGAGCTTGCCTTTGACGGCTTCGTCCACGACTTCGGGCTCGCCTTCCACTTTTTCCTTGGCGGGCGCGGGCGCGTCGGCCTTGGTCGTGACCGCCATGCCGACTACGTAGTCGCGCTCTTCCAGGTTGATGCCATTTACGCCATAGGCGGATCGGCCCATGGGACGGACGTGGCTTTCGTCAAAGCGGACGGCCATGCCTTCGTGGGACGCAAGGAAGATGATCTGATTGCCGTCGGTCACGCGCACGGCGACCAGTTCATCGCCGTCCTCGATTCCAATGGCGTTGATACCGTTCGAGCGCACGTGGATGAACTCGCGCAGCTCCGACTTCTTCACGACGCCATTGCGTGTCGCAAAGAAGATGAACTTGCCTTCTTCTTCGAGATTGCGCACGGCGACCATGGTCCTAACGGTCTCGCCGGGTTGCAGGCCGACCAGGTTGCCGATGTGCTTGCCCTTTCCGGCGGCGCTGACGTCGGGAATCTCGTAGACCTTGAGCCAGTAGACGCGGCCCTTGTTGGTGAAGATCAGAATGTAGGCGTGCGTCGACGCGATGAAGAGATGCTCGACGAAATCCTCGTCGCGCGTCTTCATGCCAGTGCGGCCCGTGCCTCCGCGGCGCTGCATGCGGTAGGTGGAGATCGGCGTCCTCTTCATGTAGCCGGAGTGGCTGACCGTGACAGCCACCTGCTCGTCGGCGATGAGATCTTCGAGGACGATCTCCGCGGCCTCGTCT